>OKDQ01000062.1_pt1 | contig 20688 bp, 16 predicted proteins | sample 1615051 | NCBI WGS metagenome assembly OKDQ01 (sample SAMN04436990, study PRJEB24849) | human gut metagenome | biome: human gut; feature: NICU; material: stool | host: Homo sapiens | place: USA: Saint Louis, MO | collected 2013-03-17
CTCCCCTCAGGGGAGAGGGTTAGGGTGAGGGGTAAGTTCCTGCAAAAACCTACCCCTTAATCCTCGGATCCAGCGCGTCGCGCAGCCCATCCCCCAGCAGGTTAAACGCCAGCACGGTCAGGAAAATCGCCAGGCTCGGGAAGATCGCCACGTGCGGGGCGATCACCATATCCGCCCGCGCCTCGTTCAGCATCGCGCCCCACTCCGGCGTCGGCGGCTGTGCGCCTAACCCCAGAAACGACAGGCTGGCCGCCGAGATAATCGACACGCCTATGCGCATGGTGAAATAGACCACGATAGACGAGACCGTTCCCGGCAGAATATGGCTGAACAGGATTGTGGTATCGCTGGCTCCCATGCTGCGGGCCGACTCGATAAAGGTCTGCTGCTTCAGCACCAGCGTGTTGCCACGTACCAGGCGCGCGAAAGCGGGAATCGTGAATACCGCCACGGCGATGATGACGTTCGCCATGCCGCTGCCCATCACCGCCACCACGGCAATCGCCAGCAGAATACCGGGAAAGGCAAACAGCACGTCGCAGATACGCATGATGATGCGGTCCCACCAGCCTTCGTAATACCCGGCCACCAGCCCCAGCACGGTGCCAATTGCTGCGCCCATCAGCACAGCAAAGACCCCGGCCGCCAGCGAGATCTGCGCCCCTACCAGCACGCGGCTGAAAATATCGCGCCCGAGCGAGTCCACGCCAAACCAGTGCATCATCGACGGTCCATCGTTCAGCCGGTCGTAATCGAAGTAATTTTCCGCATCAAACGGGGCTATCCAGGGGGCGATAATCGCCACCAGGATCAGCAGTAACACAAACAACCCGGCGACCATAGCGACGGGCTGACGACGGAATCGACGCCAGAACTCAACCCACGGGGTGCGAATATGGTCCGGCCTGATCCCCGGCATAGCGTTTAAAATGGCCTGGCGACGCCAGTTCAGTAATCGCATCTTACTTATACCTGATGGCCGGGTTAATGGCGGCGTACAGCACATCCCCCACTAAGTTGATAAGAATAAACTCCAGCGAGAAAAGCAGAACTTCAGCCTGAATAACCGGGTAGTCACGCATATCGACCGAGTCGACCAGCAGGCGCCCCAGCCCCGGCCAGTTAAAGACCTTCTCAACCACGATAGAGCCGCCCAGCAGGAAGCCGAACTGTAGCCCCATCATCGTGACCACCGGGATCATCGCATTACGAAAACCATGCTTCAGAATGACCCATTTCTCACTCACCCCTTTTGCCCGCGCGGTGCGAATGTAATCTTCGCTCAGCACGTCGACAAAGGAGGCGCGGGTGAAGCGGGCCATCACTGCCGCAACGGCTGCGCCAAGCGTCATAGAGGGCAGAATGTAGTGCTTCCAGGTGTCGGCCCCGACGGTGGGCAACCAGCCCAGCTCGACGGAGAAAATCTGCATCAGCAGCATACCCAGCGCAAACGCCGGGAAAGAGATACCGGTGACCGCCAGCGCCATACCGAGCTTATCCGGCCAGCGGTTGCGCCAGACGGCGGCGACAATCCCCGCGCCCAGGCCAAACACAACCGCCCAGCTCATACTGGCAATCGTTAACCAGAAGGTGGGCATAAAGCGGCTGGCAATCTCCTCCGACACCGGACGACGCGACACCATCGAGATGCCGAAATCGCCCTGAAGGACATTGCCAATGTAGCGCAGAAATTGCCGATACAGCGGCTGGTCAAGACCGAGCTGTTTACGCACCAGTTCTATAACCGTGGCATCCGCTTCCGGTCCGGCAATCAAACGCGCCGGATCGCCGGGCAGCATGTGGACAAACAAAAACACCAGCACGGCCACAATCAGCAGCGTCGGGATAAGCCCCAGCAGGCGTTTACACACATAATTCAGCATGAGTTTTATTTTAGATCCGCGTCGTCAAAGCTAAAGCCCGTATCCGGCATGATGTAAAAACCGGTCAGCGCTTTATTGTGGGCTGAGACCAGTTTTTCCACCACCAGCGGCACCCACGGCGACTCTTTCCAGATAATGTCCTGCGCCTCTTTGTACAGGCGCGCTTTCTCTTCCGGTTTGGTGGTTTTCAGGGCATCGGCCAGATCCTTATCCACCTGCGGATTACTGTAGAACGCGGTATTGAACAGCGTTGGCGGCCAGTTCTGGGAAGCAAACAGCGGCGACAGGGACCAGTCCGCTTCACCGGTTGAAGCCGTCCAGCAGGTGTAGAACATCCGCACGCCGCTCTCTTTCAGTCCTTTTCCTTACACTTCCGCCGCGCGCTGTCCGGCATCCATCGCCGTGACCCTGGCTTTAATGCCCACCTGCGCCAGCTGCTGCTGGGTAAATTGCAGCACCTTCTGCGCGGTACTGTGGTTATGCGACGACCACAGCGTGGTGCTAAAGCCGTTCGGATAGCCCGCCTCTTTCAGCAGTTCCCGCGCTTTCGCCGGATCGTACGGCCACGGCTGATAGCTCTGCGCGTACTCAATGGTTGGCGGCATCACGCCCGTCGCCGGGGTGGCGTAGCCGGCAAAGGCCACCTTCACCAGTGCCTGGCGGTTAATGGCGTAGTTGATGGCTTCGCGCACCTTCGGGTTATCAAACGGTTTCTGCGTGACGTTCATGCTGATGTAGCGCTGCATAATCGACGGGCTGGCCACCAGCTCCAGCTTGCTGTTTTTCGCCAGCAGCGCTGCCTGTTCGTAGGGGATCGGGAAGGCAAACTGCGCTTCGCCGGTTTGCAGCATCGCGGCGCGGGTATTGTTGTCCACGACCGGCCGCCAGGTGAGGGTATCCAGCTTCGGCAGCCCCGGCTGCCAGTATCCGGCGAATTTCTTTACCTTCACATAATCGGTCTGGTTCCAGGTAAGCAGTTCGTACGGTCCGGTCCCCACCGGGTGGAAGCCAATCTCTTTGCCGTATTTCTTCAACGCCGCAGGGGAAATCATCACCGTCGCGGGATGCGCCAGGATATTGATAAACGCCGAGAACGGCTCTTTGAGGGTGATCTTCACCGTCGCCGGATCAACCACCTCGGTTTGGGCGATATTTTTATACAGGTTGTAGCGCTTAAGACCGTTTTCCGGATTGCTGGCTCGGTCCAGGTTGACCTTAACCGCCTCGGCGTTGAAGTCGGTGCCGTCCTGGAACTTCACGCCGGTACGGAGCTTAACGGTATAGACCAGCCCGTCGTCCGACACGGTATAGCCTTCCGCCAGCACGTTTTTCAGCTTCATCTCGCGGTCCAGGCCGAACAGCCCCTGGTAGAAGGATTTTGCCACCGCCTGAGAAAGGGTGTCGTTAGCGTCATACGGATCCAGCGTCGTGAAGTTAGACCCCACAGCCACCACCACGTCTTTCGCTGCGAACGCGGGGGCGGCGGCCAGCGCAGCCGTCACGCTCGCGGCCAGCAGCCATTTACGAGCAACAAAAGGAACCATTGTGTTCTCCTGACTGTTGTAAGTTATAACCGCGAGAATGCATTGCCCTGACGCGGTGGTGCGACAAAATGACCGGGACCCACCTCACGCAGCGCCACGCGCTCCAGGGTTTCGCCCCGTTTACGAATATTGCTCGGCATTTCGTCCTGCAACAGCACGCGCTGGGCGTGACGATGCTCAGGATCGGCAACCGGTACGGCGGCCATCAGCTTGCGGGTGTACGGATGCTGCGGGTTTTCAAATACCGCCCGACGGGGGCCAATTTCAACAATTTGCCCCATGTACATCACCGCCACGCGATGGCTGATCCGCTCAACCACCGCCATATCGTGAGAGATAAACAGAAACGCAATGCCCAAATCCCGCTGTAAATCGAGCAGGAGATTGATGATTTGCGCGCGGATGGAGACATCCAGCGCTGACACGGACTCATCCGCAATCACCACTTTCGGATTCAGGGCCAATGCCCGGGCTATGCAGATACGCTGTCGCTGACCGCCAGAAAATTCGTGCGGATAACGCCAGGCATGCTCCGGTTTCAGGCCCACGCGCTCCAGCAGCCACGCGACGCGGCGCTGCGCGGCTTCACCGTCGAGCAGGTTGTGCACCCGCAGCGGCTCCATAATCGAGTACCCCACCGTATGGCGCGGATCGAGCGACGCATAAGGATCCTGAAAAATAAACTGAATATCCCGGCGCACCGCCTGCAATTTACCATTGGGGAGTGTATCGATGCGCTCACCGTTGAAGGTGATGCTCCCCTCCTGCGACTCAACCAGCCTGAGCAGCGCCCGCCCGGTGGTGGATTTACCGCAGCCGGACTCCCCCACCAGCGCCAGCGTTTCGCCCGGCCAGAGATCAAAACTGACGTATTCAACCGCATGCACTTCGCGCTTCACGCGGTTAAGGATCCCGCTGCGCAGCGGGAAACGGGTCACCAGTTCACGCACTTCAAGGATCGGCCTGCCGGAAACCACCGTGTTCTGCTCGGTTTCGTCTTCCTGCTGGCCCTGTTCGGTCTGAGAGAACAGCGGAAAACGGCGCGGAAAATCACTGCCATTCATGGCCCCCAGACGCGGGACCGCCGCCAGCAGCGCTTTAGTATAAGGATGCACCGGCGTATGAAAGACCTGCTCCACCGAGCCGGTTTCCACGGCATTGCCCTGATGCATAACCAGCACCCGATCGGCAATATCCGCCACCACCCCCATATCGTGGGTGATGAATATCACCCCCATCTCCATCTCCTGCTGCAACACCTTAATCAGTTGCAGGATCTGGGCCTGAATGGTGACATCCAGCGCCGTGGTGGGTTCGTCCGCAATGAGCACCGCCGGACGGCACGACAGCGCCATCGCAATCATCACCCGCTGGCGCATGCCACCGGAAAGCTGATGCGGATAGCGGGACAAAATCGCGTGCGCCTCAGGGATACGTACCAGCTCCAGCATCCGTTTAGCTTCGTTGAGCGCCTCATCACCGCTCAGTCCCTGATGCAGGCGGATAGATTCGGCAATCTGCTCGCCCACCGGGAAGACCGGGTTCAGGGAGGTCATCGGCTCCTGAAAAATCATCGCAATATCTGCCCCGCGCACCCCCTGCATCCGGGACGCGCTCAGCTCGTTGAGATCGATAACCTGACGGTTGCGACGGCGCAACAGCATCCGCTCGCTGGTGACCTGCCCGCCCGTCTGCTCAAGCAGACGCATCAGCGCCAGCGCGGTAACGGATTTACCGGAACCTGATTCGCCAACAATCGCCAGCGTCTCGCCGCGCCTGAGCGAAAACGATAAATTCTGTACTGCGGGGATGAACTGCCGCTCTTCCTGAAACGCAATATTCAGTTGGTGGACAGCCAGCACTTCGCAGCTGTCCAGCTCTTCACGGTGCGGCACGCAATGCCCCCTTATTCACGATAAATGCCTGTGCTGGGCGCATCGCCGGCATACCCCCACGCCCGGTACATCCCTTCACTGTTGAACGGCAGAGCCACGTTGCCCTCCCGATCCACCGCAATTAAGCCGCCAATCCCGCCCAGCGCCGGCAGTTTCTCCATCACTACCCGCTCGCAGGCCTCACTCAAGCTTAATCCGCCGTAATCCATTAGCGCGGTAATGTCGTAGGCCGCCAGCGCGCGGATAAACACTTCGCCGGTTCCGGTGCATGACACAGCCGCCGTGGCGTTATTAGCGTAACACCCGGCCCCCGGCAGCGGACTGTCGCCGACGCGTCCGGGAAGCTTGTTGGTCATACCGCCTGTCGACGTCGCGGCGGCGAGGTTACCGGCTTTATCCAGCGCCACCGCGCCTACCGTGCCCATTTTGCTGCGTTCATCGAGCGGCGCGGCATGGTCCAGCTGCGTCATCCCCGCTGTACGGGCCTCCAGCAACTGCCGGTAACGCTCCTCGGTGGAAAAAAGATCGGGCGAGACCGTATCCATCCCGTGCTCGACGGCAAATTTCTCCGCCCCCGCCCCGGTCAGCAGCACATGCGGGCTTTGATCCATCACCAGACGCGCGGCCAGCACGGGATTGCGCAGTCGGCTGACGCCCGCCACCGCCCCCGCTTTCAGGGTGATACCGTCCATCACGCAGGCATCCAGTTCATGCGTTTCATCGCGCGTAAAGACCGAGCCAATACCGGCATTAAACAGCGGACACTCCTCCAGCAGGCGCACCGCTTCGGTCACCACGTCCAGCGCGCTTTTGCCCGCTTCCAGCATGCGCTGGCCTGTTTCCACAATGGCGTTCAGCGCATCAATATAACGCTTCTCCTGCTCGGGACTGAGCTGTGCACGGGTGATTGCCCCGGCACCGCCATGAATTGCGATAACCGCTTTACTCATTTCGCATCACCCATCAGCCTGGCTGGCTGCTTTTTCTATAAATATCATTATCGTCGACGAATCTTCAGATGATTTTTGAATATAGAAAGACGCAACTGTGATGTAAAGCTTACACCCATCGGGTCATACAGTTAGCCGCACTTTTCTGCCATAATGAGCGCTTTCGTTGTTACTCCGCAGGAGCCCACCATGGATTTTACCGCCGGACTGATGCCGCTTGAGACGGCACTCTCGCAGATGCTTGATCGTATTACTCCCCTGCACGACGTTGAGACGCTGCCGCTTGTGCGCTGTTTTGGCCGTATTGCCGCGCGCGATATCGTCTCGCCGCTGAACGTGCCGGGGTTCGATAACGCGGCGATGGACGGCTATGCCGTACGTCTGGCGGATTTGCAAACGGGTCAGCCGCTGCCGGTGGCAGGTAAAGCCTTTGCCGGGCAGCCGTTCAACGGTGAGTGGCCAGCGGGCACCTGCGTGCGCATTATGACCGGCGCGCCGGTGCCAAAGGGCTGTGAAGCCGTGGTGATGCAGGAAGAGACCGAACTAACGGACGACGGCGTGCGTTTTACCGCCAGCGTCAAAGCGGGACAGAATATCCGCCACATCGGGGAAGACATTACCCTCGGCGCAACGGTCTTTGCCGCCGGGCAAAAACTGACGGTCGCCGAACTGCCGGTGCTGGCATCGCTTGGCATCGCGGAGATTGACGTTGTCCGCAAGGTACGCGTGGCGGTGTTCTCCACGGGAGACGAGCTACAGCTTCCGGGTCAGCCGCTGAACGAGGGGCAGATTTACGACACCAACCGTCTGGCGGTGCACCTGATGCTTGAGCAACTGGGCTGCGAGGTGATTAACCTCGGCATCATTCCTGACGATCCGGAGAAACTGCGCACGGCGTTTATCGACGCGGACGCCTCTGCCGACGTGGTGCTCAGCTCCGGCGGCGTTTCGGTTGGCGAAGCGGATTACACCAAAACCCTGCTTGAAGAGCTGGGTGAAATCGCCTTCTGGAAGCTGGCGATTAAACCGGGCAAACCGTTCGCGTTTGGCAAACTTCCGCACAGCTGGTTCTGTGGCCTGCCGGGTAACCCTGTCTCTGCCGCGCTGACCTTCTACCAGCTGGTGATCCCGCTGCTGGCGAAGCTCTCAGGCAACAATGCCGACCCGCTGCCGGAACGTGTGCGCGTGCGGGCGGCAACGCGCCTCAAAAAATCTCCGGGCCGTCTCGATTTCCAGCGCGGCATTCTGGCGCGCAACGCCGATGGCGAGCTGGAGGTGAGCACCACCGGGCATCAGGGTTCGCCCATCTTTAGCTCCTTCAGCCAGGGTAACTGCTTTATCGTGCTGGAGCGCGATCGCGGCCACGTTGAGGCGGGCGAATGGGTTGAAGTGGAACGCTTTAACCACCTGTTCGGAGGCTGACATGACGGTGGAACTGAGCGACCCGGAGATGATGCGCTACAACCGCCAGATCGTGCTGCGCGGGTTTGATTTCGAGGGTCAGGAAGCGCTCAAGGCGGCCAGCGTGCTGGTTGTCGGCCTTGGCGGGCTGGGCTGCGCGGCGGCGCAATACCTGGCTGCGGCGGGCGTCGGCCGCATGACGTTACTGGATTTCGATACCGTGTCGGTGTCGAACCTGCAACGCCAGACGCTACACAGCGACGCGACGGTTGGTCAGCCGAAAGTGGAATCTGCGCGCACGGCGCTGGCGCGAATTAACCCCAACGTTCAGTTCACCCTGATTGACGCGATGCTGGATGACGACGCGCTGTTTGCGCAGATTGCTCGGCATGACCTGGTGCTGGACTGCACCGATAACGTCGCCATTCGTAACCAGCTCAATGCGGGCTGCTTTGCCCATAAAACGCCGCTAATTTCCGGCGCGGCCATCCGCATGGAGGGGCAAATCAGCGTTTTCACCTACGCTGAGGGAGAGCCCTGCTACCGCTGCCTGAGCCGTCTGTTTGGCGAGAATGCGCTGACCTGCGTCGAGGCGGGCGTGATGGCGCCGCTGGTTGGGGTGATTGGTTCCTTGCAGGCGATGGAGGCGATTAAGGTGCTGGCGCATTACGGCACGCCCGCCGCGGGCAAAATCGTGATGTATGACGCGATGACCTGTCAGTTCCGCGAGATGAAGCTGATGCGTAATCCGGGGTGTGAGGTGTGCGGAGGTTAAACCCTGCTGCGGCCTGATGCCCTCACCCCGGCCCTCTCCCACAGGGAGAGGGAGAAAATCGTAGGCCGGGTAAGCGCTAGCGCCACCCGGCAACAGCATCAAATAGACGTCCGCCCAAACGCCCCCTGCCAGTCCTGCTCAAACTTCACAATTGCCGCATCTACTGCCGGAGAGGTAATAAACTGCTGCGCCACGTCCAGCGGCAGCGTGATGGACTCGCACCCTGCCAGCAGGCAGTCCAGCGCCTGGCGCGGCGTTTTAAAGCTCGCGGCGAGCACTTTTGACTGCGGTGCGTGCAGCGTCAGCAATTGTTGCAGTTCAATCACGGTCTGGATCCCGTCCCCGCCCTGCGCGTCCACGCGGTTCACGTAAGGGGCTACATACTCAGCACCCGCCAGCGCGGAGAGCATCCCCTGCGCTGCGCCGTATACCGCGGTACCCAGGGTCGGGATCCCTTCTGCTTTCAGCATTTTGATCGCCGCCAGCCCTTCAGCGGTCACGGGCACTTTCACCACCAGGTCATTGATTATCGCGCGCAGCTTACGTGCGTCTTCCACCATCCCCTCGGCGGTCTTCGCCATCACCTGGGCGAACAGCCGGCCCTTGCCGCCCAGCGCGTCGTGCAGCGCGGGCAGCAACTCTTCCAGGGGTGTTTTACCCGCCGCCACAATGCTTGGGTTAGTGGTCACGCCCGCCAGCGGGAAGATACGCGCCAGCTTTTTGACTGCCGCAACGTCAGATGTGTCGAGATAAAGTTCCATGATGTCACCCTCAAAATTAGCCTGCATTTACCCTATCACGAGAAAACCTGCTCATGAATTGACCCACATCAAGATAACTTTCATTCGAAAGTATTTTAATCTTCATATGTAATCAGAGGGCAAAAAAATGATCTTCAACATACAGCGTTACTCCACCCACGACGGCCCCGGTATTCGAACCGTGGTGTTCCTGAAAGGCTGCTCGCTGGGCTGTCGCTGGTGCCAGAACCCGGAAAGCCGCTCCCGCACGCGGGACGTCCTGTTTGACGCCCGTCTGTGTCTGGACGGCTGTGACCTGTGTCAGCAGGCCGCGCCAGGGTGTGTTGAACGTGCGCTGAACGGGTTGATCATCCATCGTGAAAAATTAAGTGAAAAGACGCTCACTGCCCTCACCGACTGCTGCCCGACGCAGGCGCTTACCGTCTGCGGTGAAGAGAAGCAGGTGGAGGAGATTATGGCCACCGTGCTGCGCGACAAGCCCTTCTACGACCGCAGCGGCGGCGGGATCACCCTTTCCGGCGGCGCGCCGTGTATGAATCCTGACCTGGCGCACGCCCTGTTTAAAGCCAGCCATGAACAAGGCATTCATACCGCGGTTGAAACCTGCCTTCACGTGCCCTGGCATTATATCGAGCCTTCACTGCCGTATGTCGATCTGTTCCTGGCGGACCTGAAACATGTCGACGGCGAGGTGTTCAAGCAGTGGACCGATGGCTCTGCTAAGCGGATCCTGGACAACCTGAAGCGCCTGGCTACCGTCGGGAAGAAGATCACCATCCGCGTGCCGCTGATCCAGGGCTTTAACGCCGATGAAGCGTCGGTTACCGCCATTACCAACTTCGCCGCCGATGAACTCGGCGTCGATGATATTCATTTTCTGCCGTATCACACGCTGGGCATGAACAAATACACCCTGCTCGGCCAACCCTACTCTGCCCCTGACAAACCGCTGGATAACCCTGCCCTGCTGGACTTCGCGCAGCAGTATGCCTGCCAGAAAGGGTTAACCGCGACCTTACGAGGATAAACTTATGACCACCCTGAATCTCAACACCCTCAGCGAGCGCATCAAGGCGCACAAAACGGCTCTGGTGCATATCGTTAAGCCGCCGGTCTGTACCGAACGCGCGCAGCACTATACCGAAATGTATCAGCAGCATCTGGACAAGCCGATCCCGGTACGTCGCGCGCTGGCCCTCGCCCACCACCTGGCAAAACGTACCATCTGGATCAAGCACGACGAGCTGATTATCGGTAACCAGGCCAGCGAAGTGCGTGCCGCGCCGATCTTCCCAGAATATACCGTCTCCTGGATTGAGAAAGAGATTGACGATCTGGCGGACCGTCCAGGTGCAGGCTTTGCGGTGAGCGAAGAGAATAAACGCGTTCTGCATGAAATCTGCCCGTGGTGGCGCGGCCAGACGGTACAGGATCGCTGCTACGGTATGTTTACCGACGAGCAGAAGGGCCTGCTGGAAACCGGCATCATCAAAGCGGAAGGTAACATGACCTCCGGTGACGCACACCTGGCGGTGAATTTTCCGCTGGTGCTGGAGAAAGGGCTCAACGGCCTGCGCGCGAAAGTAGCCGAGCGCCGCTCGCGCATCAACCTGACGGTACTGGACGATCTGCACGGCGATCAGTTCCTGAAAGCCATTGATATCGTGCTGGAAGCCGTAAGCCTGCACATCAGGCGCTTCGCCGATCTGGCTCGTGAGATGGCCGCCAGCGAAACCCGCGACAGCCGCCGCGACGAGCTGCTGGCGATGGCGGAAAACTGCGACATCATCGCCCACCAGCAGCCAAAAACCTTCTGGCAGGCGCTACAGCTGTGCTACTTCATTCAGCTGATCCTGCAAATTGAGTCCAACGGTCACTCCGTCTCCTTTGCCCGTATGGACCAGTACCTTTACCCGTACTATCGCCGCGACGTGGAGCTGGACCAGAGCCTGGATCGCGAGCACGCCATCGAGCTGCTGCACAGCTGCTGGCTGAAGCTGCTGGAGGTGAACAAAATCCGCTCCGGCTCGCACTCCAAAGCCTCTGCGGGCAGCCCGCTGTATCAGAACGTCACCATTGGCGGCCAGAAGCTGGTCAACGGCGAGCCAATGGACGCGGTCAACCCGCTCTCCTACGCAATTCTGGAATCCTGCGGCCGTCTGCGCTCCACCCAGCCAAACCTGAGCGTGCGCTACCACGCTGGCATGAGCAACGACTTCCTCGACGCCTGCGTGCAGGTGATCCGCTGCGGCTTCGGGATGCCGGCGTTTAACAACGATGAAATCGTCATCCCGGAATTTATCAAGCTCGGCGTGGAACGGGACGATGCCTATGACTATGCGGCGATTGGCTGCATCGAAACCGCCGTCGGCGGAAAGTGGGGCTATCGCTGCACCGGCATGAGCTTTATCAACTTCGCTCGCGTGATGCTGGCAGCGCTGGAAGGCGGTCGCGATGCCACCAGCGGCCAGGTATTCCTGCCGCAGGAAAAAGCGCTTTCGGCCGGTAATTTCGGCAATTTCGACGAAGTGATGGCGGCGTGGGATAACCAGATCCGCTACTACACCCGCAAATCCATTGAGATCGAGTACGTGGTGGACACCATGCTGGAAGAGAACGTCCACGACATTCTCTGCTCGGCGCTGGTGGACGACTGCATCGAACGCGCGAAAAGCATTAAGCAGGGCGGCGCGAAGTACGACTGGGTTTCCGGCCTTCAGGTGGGGATCGCCAACCTCGGTAACAGCCTGGCCGCGGTGAAGAAGCTGGTGTTTGACCAGGGCGTTATCGGTCAGCAACAGCTGGCGGCGGCGCTGGCGGATGACTTCGAGGGGCTGACCCACGAGCAGCTGCGCCAGCGCCTGATCAACGGCGCGCCGAAGTACGGCAACGACGACGACAGCGTGGACCTGCTGCTGACCCGTGCCTACGAAACCTACATTAAAGAACTGAAGCAGTATCACAACCCACGCTACGGCCGTGGCCCAATTGGGGGTAACTACTACGCGGGCACGTCGTCTATCTCCGCAAACGTGCCGTTTGGCGCAGCAACCATGGCGACGCCGGACGGACGTAAAGCGCACACCCCGCTGGCGGAAGGGGCAAGCCCGGCCTCCGGTACCGACCACCTCGGCCCGACGGCGGTGATTGGCTCCGTGGGTAAACTGCCGACGGAAGCGATCCTCGGCGGCGTGCTGCTTAACCAGAAGCTGAACCCGTCGACGCTGGAAAACGACAGCGATCGCCAGAAGCTGATGGTGCTGCTGCGCACCTTCTTCGAGGTGCATAAAGGCTGGCATATTCAGTACAACATTGTCTCGCGCGAAACGCTGCTGGAAGCGAAGAAACACCCTGATCAGTATCGTGACCTGGTGGTGCGCGTCGCGGGTTACTCGGCGTTCTTCACCGCCCTGTCACCGGATGCGCAGGACGATATTATTGCCCGTACCGAGCATACACTGTAAAAAAACGCCCGGTGGCGCTTCGCTTACCGGGCCTACATTGTCTCCCCGTAGGCCGGGTAAGGCGAAGCCGCCACCCGGCTTTCTGACTTTCATTCGAAATTAAATTTGTGCTCCCCGTCACCTTGTTATTAGAATGTTTCAAAACGCAGTGACCCAGGAGCACAGTATGACCGTAAAAGTTATCGTCACCGATATGGACGGAACTTTCCTTGATGATGCCAAGCAGTACGATCGTGACCGCTTCCAGGCACAGTTTGAGCAGCTTAAAGCCCGTAACATCGAATTTGTTGTCGCCAGCGGCAACCAGTATTACCAGCTCATCTCCTTTTTCCCGGAGCTGAAAGATCAGATCTCCTTCGTCGCGGAAAACGGCGCGCTGGTGTTCGACCACGGCGAACAGATTTTCCACGGTGAGCTAACGCGTCATGAGTCGCAGATCGTCATTGGCGAGTTGCTGAAAGACAAAGGGCTGAACTTTGTGGCCTGCGGGCTGGAGAGCGCGTACGTCAGCGATAAGGCTCCAGAAGCGTTCGTGAAGCTGATGTCGAAACACTACCATAGCTTAAAACCCATCAGCGATTACCGCGACATTGAAGACGTGCTGTTTAAATTCTCCCTGAACCTGCCGGACAGCGATATCCCGAATCTGGTCGATAAACTGCATGTCTCCCTGGACGGCATCATGAAGCCGGTTACCAGCGGCTTCGGTTTTGTCGATTTGATTATCCCGGGCCTGCACAAAGCCAACGGCATCAGTCGTCTGCTGAAACGCTGGAAAGTCTCCCCGCAGGCGTGCGTGGGCATTGGCGACAGCGGCAACGATGCGGAAATGCTGAAGCTGGTGAAATATTCATTTGCGATGGGCAATGCGGCGGAAAGCATTCAAGCGGTCAGCCGTTACACTACTGACGATAACAACCATCAGGGCGCGCTGAATGTGATTCAGGCCGTGCTCGACGCCCACTCCCCGTTCGACGTCTGATCCCCTACCTGCCGGAGCCTCACTCCGGCCCCTTCACTCTTTTACCATCCTGTGGCGCCCGTCAAGGTTTTAAACTTGCATTAACTTATTTTTAACTTAAAGTATCACTTGTAGACACTTTTACTTTCGAATGAAAGATACGAGGCAGTTATGACCTTTACCAGCGAAACGTTGCCAGCGGACCACAAAGCGGCAATTCGTCAGATGAAACGCGCGCTACGGGCCCAGATCGGTGACGTGCAGGCAGTGTTCGACCGGCTTAGCGACAAAATCGCCGCCCGCGTGGCGGAAATTAATGCCCTTAAATATAAAGGTGAATCCGTATGGCCGGTAATCCCCTTTACGGATGTGAAAAACGGTACGATCACCGCCGAACAGCGCGAAGCGGTTAAACGTCGCGGCTGCGCGGTGATCAAAAGCCACTTCCCGCGCGAGCAGGCGCTGGCATGGGATCAATCGATGCTCGACTACCTCGATCTGAATAAGTTTGACGAGGTTTACAAAGGACCCGGCGATAACTTCTTCGGCACCTTAACGGCCTCTCGCCCGGAGATTTATCCGATCTACTGGTCTCAGGCGCAAATGCAGGCGCGCCAGAGTGAAGAGATGGCACAGGTACAGTCGTTCCTGAATCGTTTATGGACATTTGAGAGCAACGGTAAGCAGTGGTTCGACCCGGACGTGAGCGTAATTTATCCGGACCGTATTCGCCGCCGCCCACCAGGAACAACCTCGAAAGGACTTGGCGCACACACCGATTCCGGCGCGCTGGAGCGCTGGCTGCTGCCCGCTTATCAGCAGGTCTTTGCCCGCGTGTTTGACGGCAACGTTGAGAAATACGATCCGTGGAATGCTGCGCACCGTACCGAGGTGGAAGAGTACACGGTGGATAACACCACCAAATGCTCCGTGTTCCGCACCTTCCAGGGCTGGACGGCACTGTCGGACATGATCCCCGGCCAGGGGCTGCTGCACGTGGTGCCGATCCCGGAAGCGATGGCTTACATTCTGCTGCGTCCGCTGCTGGACGACGTGCCGGAAGACGAACTGTGCGGCGTGGCGCCGGGGCGCGTGCTGCCGATTTCTGAGAAGTGGCATCCGCTGCTCATCGAATCGTTGACCAGCATTCCCGCGCTGGAAGCCGGTGATTCTGTCTGGTGGCACTGCGATGTGATCCACTCGGTCGCGCCGGTGGAAAACCAACAGGGCTGGGGCAACGTGATGTATATTCCTGCCGCGCCGATGTGCGAGAAAAACCTCGCCTACGCGAAAAAGATTAAGGAAGCGCTGGAAACCGGCGCGTCACCGGGAGATTTCCCGCGCGAGGATTATGAGAAAAGCTGGCAGGACCGTTTCACCGTGAACGATCTGAACATCCACGGCAAGCGCGCGCTGGGCATGGCTTAACTGTCGTAAAGCCCTTCCCGCTCAACGGCGGTGCGTCGTTTTCCCTGACGTATCCGCCGTACCGATTCCCGCACGGCCAGCGTGCCGTTTAGCAGCAATGTTCCGACCGGCGCGTCCGGGCGCATCAGCCGCTGCTGGAGCATATATACCGCTTCTGTTCCCAGCTCATCGCGCGGGACATGCACCGCCGTCAGAGGCACATCCTGAATCGCCGCGAGATTAAAGCCGTCGATGCTCATCACCGAGACATCCTGCGGCACGCGCAGACCGTGTTTTTGCAGGGCGCTGATGGTCCCCGCCGCCATAAAGTCGCCGCCCACCAGGAACGCCGTCGGCAGATCTTTCCCTTTTTGCTGGTGAAGCCACTCACTCACCAGTTGCTCCGTCTCTTTGGCGCTGAAGCTTGGCACCATCAGCAGATCGCGCCGGTCGCTGAACCTGAGGTTATGGCCGTGCCACGCGTCGCGGATCCCCGCCAGGCGCAGCTCCATGGTATAGCGACGCAGACACAGCACATTCATCACCTCCCGGTGCCCCATCTCGAACAGGTACTCCGCCGCCCGCTCGCCAATGGCGCGGTGATCCGGCGCGACGGCGGGCAGGCGCATGTGGCGGTCCCGGCAGTTAATCAGCATGCAGGGTTTGCCCACGTCTACCGCCAGATCGTGGATATGCTGATCGTCGATACCGAGGAGGATCGCCGCCTGGGTGTCCGCTTCGTTCATGCGGGCCAGAAACAGCTGGGCATCGCTGTCGTTCTCCTCCAGCGCACAATAGCGCAGGCGAACCTCGTGCGAAGCCAGTCCTTTGCTCACGCTCTGGATGACGCGGTAGTAAAAGATGTCAGACCGCTCGTCAAACGCCCGCTGCGGGGCAAACACCATCAGGCTGTTAAGCAACAGACGCCCCGCCGCCATGCCCTCCATTACCCCCAGCTCCCGCGCGCATGCCAGCACCGTTGCCCGTGCTTTTTCGCTGGTGTTTGCCTTTCCCGCCAGCACGCGGGAAACGGTGCTGATGGAGAGCCGGGTACGGGCGGCGATTTCGGTGATTTTAAGCCTTTTATCCATTTTGTGATCTGGCTCCGGATGTGAAATGAAAAAATTTTCACAACATCTTTATCAGGTAATAACTTCCGAGAAGGCCATTATGCAGAAAATTAAACCTCTGTTATGAGAAAGTTTGCACAAAATCCACTATTTCCTGCTCAATTTCTCTCTTAAGGTGAACCTGTCACACAACTTCCATACTAGTTGTATAGCAGCTTAGCACTCTAAAACAGATAACTTTCAAACGCCTGACGCTGTGTGACACCTGAACCTTTGTCCCTTACCGTCCGTCTTGTGGAGAAGAAAATGAGTCAGGACATCAACAACACCGTTGCGACAAGCAAAACCCGTCGCGTCATTAAGAATCTGCGCTGGTACGTACTGGTGCTGTTTCTTCTTGGCGTGACCGTAAACTACATTACCCGTAACTCGTTAGGTATTCTCGCCCCCGAGCTGAAAGAGAGCCTTGGTATCACCACCGAGCAATACTCGTGGATCGTCGGCGCGTTCCAGATCGCCTATACCATTTTCCAGCCCCTTTGCGGCTGGCTGATTGACGTTATCGGCCTCAAGATTGGCTTTATGGTCTGCGCCGGGATTTGGGCGCTGATGTGTATCTTCCACGCAGGTGCCGGGAGCTGGCTGCATCTCGCGATCCTGCGCTTCTTTATGGGCGCGTCCGAAGCCGCCGCCACGCCAGCGAACGCCAAAACCATCGGTGAATGGTTCCCGAAATCAGAGCGTCCTGTTGCCGCCGGTTGGGCGGGCGTGGGCTTCTCCATCGGTGCGATGCTGGCTCCGCCAATCATTTACTTCGCTCATGCGTCGTTCGGCTGGCAGGGTGCGTTTATGTTTACCGGCGTGCTGGCGCTGCTGTGGGTGATCCTGTGGTGGATCTTCTATCACAACCCGGAGCAGCACCCGAACCTGAGCCGCGACGAGCTGGCGTTTATCAAACAGGATAACGAACCCGCACCGGTCAGGCTGCCCTTTCTGACCGCGCTGAAAACCGTCTCGAAGAACAAACGGTTCTACGGTATCGCCATTCCGGCCTTTATGGCGGAACCCGCCTGGGCGGTGCTGAGCTTCTGGGTGCCGCTTTACCTCGCCAAAGAGCACGGCATGCATTTGAAACAGATCGCGATGTTCGCCTGGCTGCCGTTCCTCGCCGCCGACCTCGGCAGCGTGGCGAGCGGCTACCTCACCCGGCTTTATACCCGCTGGTTCGGCTGCACCCGCGTCAACTCGGTGGTGGCAAGTTCAGTGACCGGCGCGTTTTTGATGATTTCTCTGGCCGTTGTGGCCGTGACCCGCGACCCGTATATCACCATCGTGCTGATCTCCATCGGCGGTTTCGGCCACCAGATCATCTCCTGCATGCTGAGCGCGCTGGTCGTGGAGTCGTTCGACAAGGGCCAGATGGCGACGGTTAACGGCATGCGCGGCTCGGCGGCGTGGATCGCCAGCTTCCTGTTCTCCCTTTTGATTGGGGTGACCGCCGACAAAATCGGCTTCAACCCGCTCTTTATCGCCATGGGCTTCTTTGACCTGATTGGCGCTTTCTTCCTGGTGGCATTTATTGCTGAACGTCGCGCCAAGCGCGCCTGATAGTGGATGTATTGCATATGAAAACCCTGAAAAACTGGACCATCGATACGCAGTCAGCGAATCATCTGGAACTGCTGGTGGATAACCAGCACCGTCTGTGCCTGTATGTGCTGGAAGAGAATCTGTTCCGCGTGCTGATCAAGCGTAAAGGCCAGCTGGCGCTGGACCGCACCTGGAGCATCGCGCCGGAACAAGACGTACCGTGGGAAGGCCGCCGTCGCGACGATGTCAGCGGCTTCACCTGCCCGGCCTGGACACTGACGCAGCAGGGCGATGCGTTAACCGTAGCGACCGAACAACTGCGCGTCACCGTCCACCAGCCCCTGTGGCTGGAGTGGCACTACCGCAATGAGGCGGGCGAGTGGCAGCCGTTGGTCAATGACCGCCCGACCAGCGCCTACCTGCTGAACGCCCACGGTGACGGCGTGGCGCACTATCTCAGCCGTCGCAATGATGAACGTTTTTACGGTCTGGGTGAGAAAGCGGGGGATTTACAGCGCAACGGCAAACGCTATGAGATGCGTAACCTGGACGCGATGGGCTATAACGCCGCCAGCACCGATCCGCTGTACAAGCACATCCCGTTCACCCTCACCCGTCGCGATGACGTGAGCTACGGCCTGTTCTACGATAACCTGAGCAGCTGCTGGCTGGATCTGGGTAACGAGATCGACAACTATCACACCGCCTACCGCCGCTGGCAGGCGGAAGCGGGCGATATTGACTACTACCTCTTCACCGGCAAGCGCGTGCTGGACGTGACGAAAGCCTTCGTGCGCCTGACGGGGAAAACGCTGTTCGGACCGAAGTGGAGCCTGGGCTACAGCGGCTCAACCATGCACTACACCGACGCGCCGGACGCGCAGGACCAGCTGATGAACTTCATCCGCCTGTGCGATGAGCATGCCATTCCGTGCGACTCGTTCCAGCTCTCCTCCGGCTATACCTCGATTAACGGCAAGCGCTACGTCTTTAACTGGAACTACGACAAAGTGCCGCAGCCGAAGGTGATGAGCCAGGCGTTCCACGACGCGGGGCTGCGGCTTGCGGCAAACATCAAGCCGTGTCTGTTGCAGGATCATCCCCGCTACGGCGAAGTGGCGGAACGCGGCCTGTTCATTCGCGATTCAGAAACCGATGCGCCTGAACGTTCCAGCTTCTGGGATGACGAAGGATCGCATCTCGACTTCACCAACCCGCAGACGGTGCAGTGGTGGCAGAACGGCGTGACCACGCAGCTGCTGGAGATGGGCATCGACTCCACCTGGAACGACAACAACGAGTATGAAGTGTGGGAAGGGGAAGCGCGCTGCTATGGCTTCGGCCAGGAGATCGCCATCAAGCATATTCGCCCGGTGATGCCGCTGCTGATGATGCGCGCCTCGCTGGAAGCACAGCAGCGCTTTGCGCCGGATAAACGTCCGTATCTGATCTCCCGCTCCGGCTGTGCCGGAATGCAGCGCTACGTTCAGACCTGGAGCGGCGACAACCGTACCAACTGGGACACCCTGCGCTATAACATCCGCATGGGCCTGGGCATGAGCCTGTCCGGACTGTTCAACGTCGGTCACGACGTCGGCGGTTTCTCCGGCGACAAGCCGGATGCGGAGCTGTTCGTGCGCTGGGTACAGAACGGCGTGATGCATCCGCGCTTTACCATCCACTCGTGGAATGACGATCGCACCGTGAACGAACCGTGGATGTACCCGGGCGTGACCCCTGCGATTCGTAGCGCCATTGAACTGCGCTATCGCCTGCTGCCGTACCTCTACACCCTGCTCTGGCAGGCGCACGCCGACGACGAGCCGATGCTGCGCCCGACCTTCCTCGATCATGAGCACGATGCGCAGACCTTTGAAGAGTGCGACGACTTCCTGCTGGGCCGTGACCTGCTGGTGGCCAGCGTCGTCGAAGCCGGGCAGCGCGAGCGCCGCGTCTGGCTGCCGGATAACGAAACCGGCTGGTACGATTTTTACACCCACGCGTGGTATGCGGGCGGGCAATCGATCGTCCTTGATGCGCCGCTGGAAAAGCTGCCGCTTCTGGTGCGCGCAGGGGCCGGGTTGCCGCTCAGAGAACGCATCCGTCACGTGAGCGCCGATAAAGACGATACCCGCGAGCTAAAACTGTTCCCGGTGAAAGGCGTCGGCACCACCTCCGGGCTGCTGTTTGAGGATGACGGCGAAAGCTGGGGCTACCTGAACGGCAATGCGCTGTGGGTGGAATGGGAGATGGTGTGCGACGGCGCAAGTATCAACCTGAAGGTGAATGCGCGCGGCGACTATCGTCCGGCATGGAAGGCACTGAAGGTGTCGTTACCGACGGGGGAAAAACGTACGCTGCGGGTGAACGGGGTTGAAGGAGGCGAGTGGGTGGTTTAGTGCGGCCTGATGCCCTCACCCTAACCCTCTCCCACAGGGAGAGGGGATAGAACGTAGGCCGGGTAAGGCGAAGCCGCCACCCGGCTATTTTTTTAACTCTCGATACCTTTACTGCGCAGGTAATCTTCGTAGTTACCGGTGAAGTCCACCACGCGCTCTGGCGTGATTTCGATCACGCGGGTCGCCAGGGAGCTGACGAACTCACGGTCGTGAGAGACGAAGATTAGGGTGCCCTGATACATCTCCAGCGCCATGTTCAGGGATTCGATCGATTCCATATCCAGGTGGTTGGTTGGTTCGTCCATCACCAGGATATTCGGTTTTTCCATCATCAGCTTGCCGAACAGCATACGGCCCTTTTCACCACCGGAGAGCACTTTGGCGGGCTTTTTGATGTCGTCCTGGCTGAACAGCAGACGCCCCAGAATGCTGCGTACCGCCTGCTCGTCGTCGCCTTCCTGCTTCCACTGGCTCATCCAGTCGAAGACGGTCAGATCGTTTTCGAACTCATATTCATGGTCCTGCGCGTAGTAACCAATCTGCGCGTTTTCAGACCATTTCACGGTACCGTTATCCGGTTGCATTTCG
>OKDQ01000086.1_pt1 | contig 17617 bp, 17 predicted proteins | sample 1615051 | NCBI WGS metagenome assembly OKDQ01 (sample SAMN04436990, study PRJEB24849) | human gut metagenome | biome: human gut; feature: NICU; material: stool | host: Homo sapiens | place: USA: Saint Louis, MO | collected 2013-03-17
AGGAAGAAGCCTCGTGTATACACTTCCCCCTTATAAAAGTCCCTTTCAAAATCGCATCTGTGCTTTACAAAGCAGCAGCATTTGCAGTAAAATTCCGCACCATTTTGAAATAAGCTGGCGTTGATGCCAGCGGCAAACCGAATTTATTAAAGGTGAGAGTTACATGCCGGTAATTAAAGTACGTGAAAACGAGCCGTTCGACGTAGCACTGCGTCGCTTCAAACGTTCATGCGAGAAAGCAGGTGTTCTGGCTGAAGTTCGTCGTCGTGAGTTTTATGAAAAACCAACGACCGAACGTAAGCGCGCTAAAGCTTCCGCTGTGAAACGTCACGCGAAGAAACTGGCTCGCGAAAACGCACGCCGTACTCGTCTGTACTAATCTGTTGAGGGCCACAGCCCTCAATTGACAGACAGAGTTGTAGTCGTAAGGCCGTGCTTCCGGAAGGAATGCGCGGCTTGTTTTCGTTTATAAGTCGCTTAAATTTTTGGGGCATATGGCCGGAAGAATCCCACGCGTTTTCATCAATGACCTGCTTGCCAGAACCGACATCGTCGATCTCATCGACGCGCGGGTGAAGCTAAAAAAGCAGGGCAAGAACTACCATGCGTGCTGTCCGTTCCATAACGAAAAAACCCCCTCTTTCACCGTAAACGGTGAAAAGCAGTTCTACCATTGCTTCGGCTGTGGCGCACACGGTAATGCCGTCGATTTTTTGATGAACTACGATAAGCTCGAGTTCGTTGAAACCGTCGAAGAGCTGGCGGCGATGCATAACCTTGAAGTGCCGTATGAAGCAGGCAGTGGGCCAAGTCAGATCGAGCGCCATCAGCGGCAAACGCTATATCAGTTGATGGATGGCCTGAATTCGTTTTACCAACAGTCTCTTAAGCACTCTGCGGCTGAGCCTGCGCGTCAGTATCTGAACAAGCGCGGACTGAGCGACGATGTGATTGCGCGTTTCGCTATTGGTTACGCCCCGCCCGGCTGGGACAACGTGTTAAAGCGTTTTGGCGGCAATAGCGAAGATCGTAAATCCCTCATCGACGCAGGCATGCTGGTCACCAACGACCAGGGACGAAGCTACGACCGCTTCCGTGAACGGGTGATGTTCCCGATCCGCGACAAGCGTGGCCGGGTGATAGGTTTTGGTGGTCGCGTGCTGGGTGATGCCCTGCCGAAATACCTTAACTCCCCGGAAACCGATATTTTCCATAAGGGCCGCCAGCTTTACGGTCTTTATGAGGCACAGCAGGATAATGCGGAACCTCCGCGTCTTCTGGTCGTCGAAGGCTATATGGATGTTGTTGCGCTGGCGCAGTACGACATTAACTATGCCGTTGCGTCGCTGGGAACGTCCACCACGGCGGACCATATCCAGTTGCTGTTCCGCGTCACCAACAACGTGATTTGCTGTTACGACGGTGACCGCGCAGGACGCGACGCCGCCTGGCGAGCGCTGGAAACCGCGTTGCCGTATATGACCGACGGGCGTCAGCTACGCTTTATGTTCCTGCCCGACGGTGAAGACCCGGACACGCTGGTGCGTAAAGAGGGCAAAGCGGCATTTGAAGCGCGGATGGAGCAGGCTCAGCAGCTCTCCACGTTTCTGTTTAACAGCCTGATGCCGCAGGTGGATTTGAGTACCCCTGACGGGCGCGCGCAGCTCAGCACGCTGGCGCTGCCGTTAATCAGCCAGGTGCCCGGCGAAACGCTGCGCATCTATCTGCGTCAGGAGTTAGGCAACAAGCTCGGCATTCTGGATGACAGCCAGCTTGAACGTTTAATGCCTAAACAGGCTGAAAACGGCACGGTACGCCCCGCGCCTCAGCTAAAACGCACAACCATGCGTATACTGATAGGGTTGCTGGTGCAAAACCCCGAACTTGCTCCGCAAGTGCCGTCACTGGCGGGTTTGAACCACGAAAAATTGCCCGGACTTGGCTTATTTTCAGAATTGGTCAACACTTGTTTGTCGCAGCCAGGTCTGACCACCGGACAACTTTTAGAGCATTATCGCGGCACAAAAGAGGCCGCTACCCTTGAAAAACTGTCGATGTGGGACGATATAGCAGATAAGGATATCGCAGAAAAAACGTTCACCGACTCACTCAACCATATGTTTGATTCGATGCTTGAGTTGCGCCAGGAAGAGTTGATAGCTCGCGAGCGCACCCATGGCTTAAGCAGCGAAGAACGCCGGGAGCTCTGGATGATTAACCAGGAACTGGCGAAGAAATAAAAAATTTAACGGCTTAAGTGCCGAATATCGATCGGGAAGCCCCCGGCAGCCGCACTGAGAGGCAGCGGCAAAAATATAAGTACGCCCTCGCTTTAAAGGTTGGCAGCCCTATCGCCGACACCAATCAAACGAATTAAGTGTGGATACCGTCTTATGGAGCAAAACCCGCAGTCACAGCTGAAACTTCTTGTCCAACGCGGTAAGGAGCAAGGCTATCTGACCTATGCCGAGGTCAATGACCATCTGCCGGAAGATATCGTCGATTCAGATCAGATCGAAGATATCATCCAAATGATCAATGACATGGGCATTCAGGTGATGGAAGAAGCACCGGATGCCGATGATCTGTTGCTGGCTGAAACCTCCAACAACACTGACGAAGATGCGGAAGAAGCTGCTGCACAGGTACTGTCCAGCGTGGAATCTGAAATCGGGCGTACCACTGACCCGGTCCGCATGTACATGCGTGAAATGGGTACCGTTGAACTGTTGACCCGCGAAGGCGAAATTGACATCGCAAAACGCATCGAAGACGGGATCAACCAGGTTCAGTGCTCTGTTGCCGAATACCCGGAAGCGATTACCTATCTGCTGGAGCAGTACGATCGCGTTGAAGCGGAAGAAGCGCGTCTGTCCGATCTGATCACTGGCTTTGTCGACCCGAACGCTGAAGAAGATATGGCGCCAACCGCCACTCACGTCGGTTCTGAGCTGTCTCAGGAAGAGATGGATGACGACGAAGACGAAGATGAAGAAGAAGACGACGACAGCAGCGACGACGACAACAGCATCGACCCTGAACTGGCGCGCGAGAAGTTTGCCGAGCTGCGTACTCAGTACGAAGTGACGCGTGACACCATCAAAGCGAAAGGCCGCAGCCATGCTGCCGCTCAGGAAGAGATCCTGAAGCTGTCGGAAGTGTTCAAACAGTTCCGCCTGGTGCCAAAACAGTTCGACTACCTGGTGAACAGCATGCGCGTGATGATGGATCGCGTACGTACCCAGGAACGTATCATCATGAAGCTGTGTGTTGAACAGTGCAAAATGCAGAAGAAGAATTTCATCACCCTCTTCACCGGCAATGAAACCAGCGAAACCTGGTTCAACGCCGCTATCGCGATGAACAAGCCGTGGTCTGAAAAGCTGCACGACGTGAAAGAAGACGTACAGCGCGGCCTGCAAAAGCTGCATCAGATTGAAGAAGAGACCGGCCTGACCATCGAGCAGGTGAAAGACATCAACCGTCGTATGTCCATCGGTGAAGCAAAAGCCCGCCGTGCGAAGAAAGAGATGGTTGAAGCGAACTTACGTCTGGTTATCTCTATCGCCAAGAAATACACCAACCGTGGCCTGCAGTTCCTGGATCTGATTCAGGAAGGCAACATCGGTCTGATGAAAGCGGTAGATAAGTTTGAATACCGTCGTGGTTACAAGTTCTCCACCTATGCTACCTGGTGGATCCGTCAGGCGATCACCCGCTCTATCGCAGACCAGGCGCGCACCATCCGTATTCCGGTGCATATGATTGAGACCATCAACAAGCTCAACCGTATTTCTCGCCAGATGTTGCAGGAGATGGGTCGCGAGCCGACGCCGGAAGAGCTGGCTGAACGCATGCTGATGCCGGAAGACAAGATCCGTAAAGTGCTGAAAATCGCTAAAGAGCCAATCTCCATGGAAACACCAATCGGTGATGATGAAGATTCGCATCTGGGTGATTTCATCGAGGATACTACCCTCGAGCTGCCGCTGGACTCTGCCACCACCGAGAGCCTGCGTGCCGCTACGCACGACGTGCTGGCTGGCCTGACCGCCCGTGAAGCGAAAGTGCTGCGTATGCGTTTCGGTATCGATATGAACACCGACCACACGCTGGAAGAAGTGGGTAAACAGTTTGACGTGACCCGCGAACGTATCCGTCAGATCGAAGCGAAGGCGCTGCGTAAGCTGCGCCATCCGAGCCGCTCTGAAGTGCTGCGTAGCTTCCTGGACGACTAACCCATGTAAACAGCAAAAAGCTCCCAATCGGGAGCTTTTTTTTTGTTTATTCCCTCTCCCTGTGGGAGAGGACCAGGGTGAGGGCATCAGGCCGCAGAGGAGCTAAAGCCCCCTCACCACCAGCGCCTCATCAAGTTCCCGATACGCCTCCACCAGCTTGTCCAGCGTCGCCCTGTTCAGCCCGCTCGGATTCGGCAACACCCAAACCTGCGTTACGCCAATGGTAATGTTCTGCTTACCCCACTTCGCACCGCGCTGGCTGAACGCCTGCTCGTACGCCTGTTTGCCGAGGATCGCCAGCGCCGCGGGCTGGTAGTCTTCAATCTTCTTCACCAGTTCCCGCCCGCCAGTACGCAGCTCATGCAGATTTACTTCGCTCGCCTGCACCGTTGGACGCTCGACCAGCATGGTGATGCCACAGCGCGTATCCAGCAGCTGCTGCTCTTCTTCCGGCTTAAGCTGTTTGTCGGTAAAACCGGCCTGGTGGATCACCTTCCAGAAGCGATTTCCCGGATGAGCAAAGTGAAAACCGGTGTGCGCCGAGGACTTGCCCGGGTTGATTCCGCAGAACACCACCCGTAGGCCAGGGGCCAGAATATCGTTGATCATCTCTACTCCTGTCTATGCATCTTAAGATAAGTATAAAGGATTGATTATGCGTTGTTTATAAAAACAGCAGGCAGGTGTGAATGGCTGGATTGCTGAGGTGAGTTACTTTATAATTCACCGCCACGGCCCCTTAGCTCAGTGGTTAGAGCAGGCGACTCATAATCGCTTGGTCGCTGGTTCAAGTCCAGCAGGGGCCACCAAATTTTAGCTTTAAAATCATATAATTAAGCCACTCAAACGAGTGACTTTTTTGTTATCTGGATATCCGTTGGCAGCAAAATGGCAGCAAGATTTCAGCTACCATCAACAAAAAACCCGCCTAAGCGGGTTAATTTGTTAGAAATTCATGTGTCCCTGACCACTATTTAATGGGTGTGGCGGAGCATGATCGACAAGTCCAGGGGTGACAATGTAGCGCACGACGGTTTCATGGGTAACAAAAGTGGTGCCACAATTAATATTTTGGCACTGGCAGTAGCGTTCTTTTGTGTTATCAGACACCCGAAAGCTACTACGAGTATGTGCAGCATGTCCGCATTTCGGACAATTCATCATATCCGTCTCTCCCCACCGATTCCTCGCAATCACATAATGATACACTACACATCCATTTTGTGAACAAAATCATTCCATTTCTAAATCATCAATTTTTACTTCAAGCTCCAGACTGGTAGTAAAACCATTATCCGGGCTAACCGTATGCGTCAAAGTTGTAATGGTCCATTCGGCATCGTCGATAGACTGCTTAAAGCCGCTCACCTTTACCGGCATTTCGGTGTAGAGATCTGCCCGGCCCTCAGCGAGCTGCAGGGAGAAAGACGCAACACCACGCTGCAGGCGCTCCCATTGCATTTTTGCCGCACGCTCAGCATTGCTGCGGTTTGCGTAAGTACGATTAAGAACCAGCACGTTTTCATCCGTTCCCACCAGATAATCACCCTGTTTTGCTTCCGGCTCTTTGGGCGCGGTGGTTTTCTTCCGGCGGCGCTTAACCTTGGTTGTTTCTTTTTTCTTGGGTTCGCGAGTATGCAGCCAACTGGCAATTACACCGGTATAAGCACCACGATCAGCCAGGGTAAAACGATGACCGTCACCGGCTTTGCGTTCAATGGTGATAACCGGCAACGGCTTACCGCTCGCTGTTCTTCCCTGCCCCTGCCTGATAAACAGCAGGTTTCCATCCTTAACGGAAGCAATCGCCCCATACTGGCGCGCCAGCTTCATCAGGAAACTGGCATCGCTTTCATTGGTCTGGTCCATGTGATCCAGCGCCTTGTCCGTCAGGTCTTTACCCAGCGCCATTTTGAGGTTATGCCGTGCTGCGATTTCCTTTACCACATCGCCAACGGTTGTCTGGTGCCATGACTTTTCGCGCCGGGTATTGAGGGTTTCACGGAAATCAGCGCTACGGGCACGGATAGTCAGACGATCAGGAGCACCGCTGTGCTCAATCTCATCCACCGTAAATGCCCCTTTTGGGAAAAGCGGCTGGCCCTTCCACCCCAGCGCCAGCTGAATAACGGCACCACGTCGCGGCAGAACGATCTGCCCGTCGGCGTCGTCCAGCTCCAGATCAAGCTGGTCAGCCTCAAAACCCCGGTTATCGGTCAGCGTCAGACTCATCAGGCGCACATCCAGCGCGGTGGTCACGTCCTTACCTTCAATAGTGATACTGAAAGCCGGGCTTCTGCTGTTCAGGTCAAAAAGATCAGAGCTAAAATTCACTGCAGCAACCCTCCAACCGTATTTTTAATATTACCTATCGCAGACGTTGCAGAGTCCTGCAGGTTACTGAGCTGATCGCTGAGACTGCCGAACATATCAGACAGCGACTCATCAACCCTTTTCAGGGTCAGCGTAAACTCAATACGGCGAGGCATTCCGCTTTCAAAAAACTCTGTTTTTGTCTGACTCAGGCTCTCGATCACAAACATGCCGTAAATGGTCCCGCTTCCCTCAATCAGAGGCCATGCTTTGCCCAGCTCTGCCATTTGCTCCAGCGCGAGCAATGACAGCCTGCCCCCGGTGACTTCCGGCAGCAGTACGCCAGATAAGGTCAGCGAGTCATTATCCGGGCCAAGAAACTGCGTTGATGGTCGCCGGTTCACCCGACTGTTGGCTGCGTGTCGCCAGCTTCGCTGATACTGCAGCTCCTGATATGGCACTGTACGCAGCATGAAGACATATAACCCCAGTACCATCATCATGATTCGTATCCCCCTTGATCACTGAAATTGCTGCGTGCTTTAGCCCTGGTCTTGCGCTCGCGTTCGTCAAGCTGTCGGGCAACTTCACGGGCAATATCCTGCGCACTTTGCCCTGGCTGAGCATAGATAGTGATCGGCGCATGAGTTTCAAAGTGCACCACTGGCGGCGCGCTGGCAGATTTCGCTGGCTGGCTTTGTTTATATGCCACAGTAGGCAGACTGTAAGGATGTAGTGGAGCAGCCTCTGCAGGCGCTGCCGCTACGCCCATGACGCCTGCAACGACGGAAGCCAGCGCAGCAGTGCGCCGTCTGCTGGTCACATTTGCGGGACCGTTCACTATTTCGGGGCCGTTCTCCCCAACGATGCCAAACTGACCACGCGGGATCGTGCCACCGCTGTCATACATACCTGCAAACCCCATCGACGGAAATCCGCCAGGCGGCAACACCACCTTACCGTCACTGTTCACCGTAGCAGGCTGCTGTCGTGTAACCTGTTCAGGTAGTTTTGCTTTTGCCGCTTCCTTACTGACGATGCCGAGTTTTTCCAGCAACCACGACACGCCTGACTTTAGAGACTCAAGCGGGTGCATCACCATATTCAGACCTTCCGCCAGTGCCTCACCAAACCTGCGGCCCATTGCAGCTGCGCTGTTCAGTTCTTCGGAAGTGGATTTAACCGGCGTAAGCAAATCAGTGAACCACCCCCACAAAGCCTGCACCTTGTCGCCAATCCACTGAAAAACAGGGCGCAATGGCTCAAAGGCAGCACTGATCGGTGCAGCAGCGGCTTTGAATCCCTCCACCACCCCACCCAAAAATGCGCTAATCGGCTGCCAGTATTTCCAGACAACCAGCGCCACGCCAGCCAGCGCAGCCACAACCAGCCCTATCGGACTAAGTAACGCACCCAGCAGGCCGGAAATGCCATATAGCGCGACACGAAGTAATGCCAGTGGACCGGATACCAGAAAACGCAGCACGCCACCGGCAGCAGATAACCCACCCCGCAGCGCCGCCAGCGGATTCATCACCATACCAATAACATTACGAATACCTGACATTCCCGCGCGTAGCATGGTAAGCGGTGCACCTGCTACCGCTTTCAGTGCGTTGCCAACCAGTCCGGCGGAACGTCGCAGGGAATTAAGGGGGGCGCTCAGCAGCCCGGCACTGCCGCCGGATGAAGCCATACCACGACGCAACAGGGAAAGTGGAGCACCTGCCAGCCATGACAACGCACTGCTGGTGCGGGTCACTGCGGCAGTAACAGAAGGTAAAGTTTTTACACCCAGCACAGACATGCCAAACCGGATCACCGCCAGCGGCCCCAGCACAGCAGCTAACGCCACTGCCAGTGTGCCGAGCGCAACGGTGATCGCGGCAGTCGCTGCAGCAACTTTCATCAGCGTGCCTGCCAGCTGCGGATTGGCCTCCACCCAGCGACGTAATGCTCCGGTGACGCGTTTTACGGAATCCATAATGTCCATCAGTGGCTGGCGCAGCGTTTCGCCCAGACTACTGAAAGCGTTCTGCGCCCCTGTTTTGACCAGCAACCACTGCGCAGATAAAGAGTCTTTGTTGATATCAGATTCTTTCTGCATGGAGCCGTTCGCTTCATTGCCTGATGTGAGTTTCAGCTGGCGCTGCAACTCCGGCAGGTTGTTAGCCAGCTTTGCCGCGTCGTCACCAAATTCTTTGCCGAAAACCATCGTCATGGCAGATAGGCGTTTATCCTTGGGTAGTTTGTTGACCTTCTCCAGAACGCGCTGGATAGTGCCCATTGCGTCGGCGGTCATCTGCTTCTCAATCTCAGCGGGATTGAGTTTAAGCAGATCCATACCCTCAAAGAACCGCTTGCTTTGCATGGTCGCAATTGACAGCTCGCGTACCATGGCATTCGAGGCGCTGGCGGCAATTTCCGGCGCAGCGCCAAGAGACAGGAACGTGGAACCTAGCGCCGCCGCTTTTCGATAGTCCAGGCGGTCAGCCACGCCCCCCATGCGCTGCAGCACGTCGATAATATCCGCGCCCTTCGACATAGCGTTATCGTCCAGGTAGTTAAGCGCATCGCCCAGCTGTTCAATATTGCGGGTCGGTACTTTATACAGCTGCGCAATTTTACCCAGCCCTTCCGCCAGCTCGTCAGCGGGTAGCTCAAAGGCCGTTGCGGCTTTTGCCGCCGTGGAGGCAAAGGCTAGCAGGTCACGCTTCTGGTCTTCGTAAGGATCGTCCTGTTTGGTCACGCCCATGCGCGCACCACCTTCAACCAGTGCGGCATAGTCTATAGCGCCGTTCTCCATCGGCAGCTGTTCGCTGGCGGCCTTGATGGCATCCTGCATGTCATAAAACTGTGTCGTGCGGTTGCCGTTATCGTCCCGCAGCCCGTTTACCTGCTTTGCCACGCCTTTCATTGCATCTTCCATGCTGGCGTAACTCTTAACAGCCGCCACAACAGGAGCGCCCATTGCCACCCCTGCAGCAGTGGTGGTAGCCCCTGCCCCGGCGATGCGATCCCGTACCTCAAGACGGCGCGAATACTGATCGCGGACAGCGCTCATTCGCGCCTGCTGTTCGCCCAGGCGTTTAAGGGATTTCTGCTGCCGGTCCAGCGCCTGCCGGGTTTCGTCGGCATTCTGCCGTAGTTCCCGCTGCGCACTACTGAGCTTTTTCGTGTCCAGTCCGGCTTCATTGAGCGCAAGACGCTGGCGCTGCACCGACTGACGCAGGCCGTTATATTTGCTCTGCAACTCCGTAACACGAATTTTTGCCTGCTCAAGCAGCCGCGCCTGCGCTGCCGTCGGGCGGTTGGTGGCAGAGAATTGCGTGGCGAGTTTCGCCGCTTCTTCGCGTGCGGCTTTAAGGCTGTTACCGGTGACTGCCAACTGCGCGCTGGCCTTGCGGAAACCGTCAATGCGCCCCGCCTGAGCATCTAACTCTTTTAAACGGGCGCGGCTTTGCTGAATGGCTGCAGCCAGCTCCTTCGAGCTGGCCTGTGCGGATCGGAATGGGCGGGTGAGCTTGTCAACCGCATTAAGAATCACCTGCAGGCGCAGGTTGTTGTCACTCATCGCTGGCCCCGCTTCTCTGAATCGCTTTATGCCGCCACTCCAGCACATCAGTCAGCGGCATAACGTCAGTGGTGGACGGCGACCAGTGAAAGATGGTGGCAATATCTGCCACCAGATCATCAACCGTCAGGCTGTCGGTAAACCGGCAAGCACCGACTTCTTCAACAAAAAAGTCACCACCTCAACCGACAACGCGGTGAGATCGGCAGGGTCCAGCTCTGCCATTTCCTGTGCGGTCAGCGTCGGGGTGGAGATACGCGGGATCACAGTCATCATTGCGCCCACGTCCATATCCATAATGGCCTGCAGACGGGTGCCACGCAGCGCGCCGGACTGCGGCTTGCGCAGCACAATTTCAGTAATTTCAGTTTTACCACGCTTGATCGGGGTATCCAGTTGCACGGTCTTTTCAGTCAGTTTGTCGCTCATGTTCGTTTCCTGTTAATAAACTACTGGCGCGGCTGCCCGCGCCGTTAAGGTTAATCAGAGGCCGAGGGCGTTACGGTGTTCTTCCATCAGGTCCACGCCGTCAACGATTTCAACCATGTTGACCAGATCGACCTCATAGAGCACTTCGCCGTTAATGGTCAGCTTCGCGTAGCTGTTGGTGCTACTGACCTTGGTGCTGCTGCTCTCGCCGGTTTTCCACTCGCCGGAATCCACTTCTTTATGACGCCCGCGCACAACCAGCTCAACGGCCTGCACTTCGCCGGTGTCGTCACGCTGAATGGAGCCGGTGAAACGCAGCTGGATGCCGTCAACGGTTGCCTTGCCCATCTGCTTGAATAACAGCAGTTCGGTGCCGCCGATTGAAAATTCCGTGTCCAGTGCGCCGTCATCCAGCCCCATATCCACGTCCACCGCGCCCGGCATACCGCCGCCGCGATACTTCTCAAACTTGCGGGTGAATTTCGGCAGGGTCAGAGACTCAACGATCCCCTGCCAGTTGTTCCCGTCGTTGAACAGGTTCAGGTGTTTTAACTTGCGTGGTAAAGCCATGGTGTCCCCTTACGCGCTGACCTGGCTGGAGAAATCCAGCAGGTACTGATCGGTGATGCGCTGGCGCAGCATCAGGTTTTCAAGCGGCGGCACCGGCGTGTAGTCGTAGTCGATAGTGAGTTTCCCGGCTTTCAGGGAGTCTTTATCGTTCACCGACTCATCCAGCCAGCAGTCTGCGCCGATGATGTAGCCCTGCGTTTTCAGGCTGCGCAGCTTGGCGCGAATACCTTCGATAATGTCACGGGCCAGCGACGGGTTAAGCACGCCATCCACCGCCCACATGTGCGCTTCTGCGATGGTGTCAGCCAGCACCTGCGCCGTTCGGGTGTAGTTCTCAAAGGCAAACAGCGGATCGTCACTGAGGCAACGGGAACCCCAGAAGCGGAAGCCATCTTTGCGGATAAGCGTGGTGACGTCGTTCTGGTTGAGCAGTCCCGCATCGGTTGCCGGGTCCTGCAGATCCCAGAACACATCGGCGGAAATGCCGGTGACGCCGTTCACGCCCACGTTGGACAGGGTTTTGTGCCACCCGGTCTGTTCGTCAATTTTGGCGCGCAGACCAAGCGCACGGGCGGAGGCGTAAGCCGTCGCATCTGCATTCAGCACGGTGTCAAAGTTGATGAAGTCAGGCCAGATCAGCATCCCCTCGCGCTGGCTGAAATTGTCACGGTAGGCAATCGCTTCTTCCACCGTTTTGCAGCCGTAGGCTGACAGGTAGGCAAACCCGCGCAGACTCTGCGCTACGCTCAGCAGTTCAGTGGCAACCGCCTGCGTGTCGTGCCCCGGCACACCGAGAATGCGCGGCTTGACGCCCAGCTGCGACTGCGCCGAAAGCAGCGCTTTCATACCTGTTTTTTTACCGTCAGCGGTAACGCCGCCGATAATGTTGGAGGTGGTTTCCGCTTCGGTTTCGCCCTGCGCCACACGCACAACGACGGTCACGGGTTTAGCCTGGTCTGCAATCGCATCCAGCGAACGGGCCAGCGTGCCGGACTCGCCCGCTTTACCGCTGGCAGTCAGCACATCGGTCAGCAGAACCGGCTTATTGAGGGGAAACATGGACGCATCAGCATCATCGCCGGTGCAGACCATGCCCACGATGGCGGTGCTCACCGTGGTAATGGATCGGGTGCCCTCGTTGACTTCAACAACGCGCACCCCGTGGTGGTAATCCTGAGCCATAAGGCAGTCTCTCCGGTTTACATGGGGTGTGCCTATGTTCTGGTTGATATGCACGCGGCGCACGTAGTGGGCTATGTGTGGGGAATGACACAATGGAATGGGTAAAAAAATCCCCGCAGACGCGGGGGGGGCAGGATTAATCTTCTGGCGGATCAGGCCAGTTAATGTCGGGGGCCTGCGATGTATCCACGCGCGTCAGCAATACGCGGTATTTTCGCCAGGTATCATAGCGGCTCTTTTCTTCATCTGTTGCCATATCCAGATCAACAGCATCCTGCAGGGTTCGATTTTCGCAGACGCTCCGGTATTCGCCCGTAATGAAATAACCGGCAAGAAAGACGGAGGCCCCGTTGAAATTCCTGCCGATCAGTTTGTCAGCGCCCGGATTCAGATGGGACTGTAGGCCATTCAATATCTGGTGCGTTGGAGGTATCGACTGCTTCCAACGCATCCAGATAATCCAGCCATGAGTTGTACTGGGCTTTATCTGAATCTTTCAGCCGCCCCATAGCAGCTTTTCCCGGCCATTGCTTGCTGTTCATGTACTCGTTAGCCTGGTCGATTAGCAGTTGTTTTTGTGCTTCAGCTGCTGCAACAAGTTCATCGTGCGTTGGCGGTGGAATATCCCCCCAGGCAGGAAAACCATCTTCACCAGCAATGCGGATTTTCCCTTTCGGTGGTTCGCCTGAATACTCAATAAACAGCTTTTCATCAACTTCCTTAGCATTGTCAAAGTTCATTCCATTTGATTCATAAATTTCCTTCATAGCTATCGGATAGAAAGCATTTGTAGATACATCATAAAAATATTTATTCATTCTAATTATCTCCCGATCGCAATCCATCGAGCGTAAATAACGGCTGATGATGTTATTGAATTTAATAATTTGAACTGAGTATTACTGATAGGTTGAGCTGCAAAGCTATAAGGTGCAACTGAAGCGCCAGCGTTATCATATGAAGCAACAAGCTGAACTGTACTGTAATTTGTAAAAGGTACGGGGAAATTGATTGTCTGCGGATCGCCAATTTGACCAGAGGCTGCAATACCCCACTGGATAATAGTCCCTCCAGGTAAAGATGCCCAGCCGGTTCCACTCGTAAAACTAGACATATCCGGTATTTGTCCAGCACCTGTACCCACATTTTTTGTTGCTGCTGTACCCAGACTGAGGCTGGAAATAGATTGAGAAACAAACTGACGGGTGGCAAGCTGTATGAGGTTCTGCGATGCCGAATGCCTCATGTATGGGTCTTGTTGATTGTTGGAAATAAACCCAGCCACATCACACGCATCACGTTGGATAGCGTTTATATCAGCGGGAGTGGGTTTAAATCCTGTGTGGTACAACTTATACCAGTTAGAAAATGCAGTCTGACTCGTTTTTATCCTCACACTAAAGTCAGGAATGGAACCGAGAGACACACCGCAGATTTGCCACCCGGTAGAACCAGAGTTAGCAAATGAAATACCACCTGCCCACTGTCCAGGATAAGGACCAATATTATCTGCAGGGGCAAAATAATCAAAGCGACTGACATCTAACGCGGCCATAGTTCCGGTCGTCTGGTCTGCCTTTATCCCAAGCCCCCATCCGCCATTCAAAGCAATTTTTCCTGATTTATCTGTGAAGGTTGCTTGCAATGCTCCTAAATCGAGGTAATTGAGAAGCTCTGCCACGGACTTTCCAGATAATTCGGTAAGCGTATTATCCAGCGGCTGTTTGCCTGCCAGCGCATTTGTCATGGTGGTTGCAAAGTTAGGATCGTTTCCTAACGCCGCCGCCAGCTCGTTCAGGGTATCAAGCGCCGCAGGTGATGAGCCAACAAGCGCAGCCAGAGCTGATTTTACGAAAGCAGTAGTGGCTATTTGCGTATTGTTGACAGTCTGCGCAGCCGTGGGGGCTGTCGGCGTTCCGGTCAGGGCCGGGCTTGCCAGTGGGGCTTTGAGTGTAAGCGCGTTATTAATGGTGGTGCTGAAATTAGGATCGTTGTTGATAGCCGCAGCAATTTCTTTCAGCGTGTCCAGTGTAGCCGGGGCACCATTCACCAGGGCGATCAGAGCCGCCTGAACAAACGCAGTTGTGGCAAGCTGAGTGGTATTGTTACCTGCAGCTGCAGTCGGGGCTTTTGGGGTGCCGGTAAACGTCGGGCTGACTTTTGGCGCATATTGCGTATGCGGATCAGCTGCAGCAAGATGCGCCGCCATCAGCTCATCTACATACACCTTCAGTTCCAGCACCTTGTCATCCACATATTTGCGGGTAGCCAGCACTACGGACGGGTCAATTTTCAGCGTAATGTTATCGGTGCTGCTGGTAATCAGTACCATGCGCACGGTCTGCGTGCGTCCGCTCCCCTCCGCCAGCTGCGGCTTGTAGCTCTCAGGGCAGTTTCCGACGGCAATCAGTGCGCCGGTTTCATCGAACAAACCAACCTCACGAATCCACCAACCGCCCTCAGTTTCGGGGATCACCTGCTCAGCAATAATCTGACTGCTGTTCTGCGGATCGATGTACAGCATATTGAGGGAAGCGCGGCGTTTTTCAGCAACCAGCGCTGTCTGCTGCGCGCTTGGCGTCGGTAGCACGCCGCCTCCATCCCCCACAGCCATCTGGGTTATTTTCAACGGAACACCGAGCGCGGCGGCGCTTGCCAGTTTCGCCGCGCCGATATCCGTCAGCAGGGTATAAAATTTTGCGCTCATGGATTCACTCTCATTGTGTCAATAACATGGACCGCCACGCCCTCGTAAGCGGTGCCGCCGGAATTAATGGTTTCGTTGATATACGGGTAGATCGTGATTTCTTCGCCGGTGTAGATAGCTGCCCCCACAAAATAGGGGCCGCTGGTCTGCAGGTTGATGGACATGCCGATCAGATGGCGGCTGCAGGGTTTGGCGTCACCGATCAGGCGCTCCAGCTCCAGATAGGTTTCTTCCGTGATGCCCTGATCCTGCACACCAATGTCCAGGCGGAATGTCCCCGGCGTCTCGCCGGTCTGCCACCACTCAATGATGCGGATCAGAAAGCCAAATGGCTCCACCACTCGCCGCACGGCGCTGGTTGTTCCCTTATGCTGATGGATATAGAAAGCATCCTGCACCACCCGGCGCTTGACGCTCTCCGTCCAGCTTTCGTCCCAGCGGTCAACGGAAAAAGCCCACGCCAGATACGGCAGAAAGCTGACCGGACACGTTGCCGGGTTCCACAAATCGCGCAGCGGCACCTGCAGATCGGAAATACCGCTGCAGGTCTGCGCCAGTCGGCGCTCAAGCGGCGATGAACCTGGCGGCAGCAGGCTATTCATCCGTGCCTCCGTTGGTCACGCTCCATTCCGTACAGGACGCCGCCTGCGTCTTATCCAGCACAACATCTGCCAGCGGGGAGGCCAGTTCCACACGCTGGACGCCCTCAACGTGCAGCGCGGCATAAATCGCGCTGCGACGGATATCACGGCCCAGCCGCGTCTGACTGGCGATGTACTTTTGCAGGCTGGCTTTTGCCGCCGCCATCACCGGCTCAGCTTCCGGCCCCGGATAAAGAAAAATCGTTGCATCCACGCTGTACGAGATTATTTCGGCGCTGCGCACCGTCAGGCGGTCTGCCACCGGACGCACGTTCTCGCTGTTAAGCGCCAGCTCCACCACTGACAGCAGATCAGCCTCTGCCGTACCGTCACCTTCACGGCTCAGTACGGTAAGCACTACCTCCGCCGGTGCCGGGCTGGTTGCGCTGGCATCCGCCACGCGCCCATCCGCGCTTTTGGCGTGAAACTCATAGGCCGCCGTCGGTCCTGCAACGGACAATCCTTCAAACGCAGCCGGAACACGCAGGCGCAGCGCCTCATCACTTTCCATGACAGCAGCAACCGGCGGCACCGCGTCGTTGTCAGCAGGCGTTACCGTCAGGCGTTTCACGTTGTAGTTGGCTGCCAGCTGATCGAGATCGCCGCCGATGGCATATGCCACCATGACCGCCTGCGCGGCCTCGTTAATACGCTGGCGCAAAAGGATTTCGCGGTAGGTGCTTTCCTGCAGCAGCTTGGTGACGGGTTCAGATTCCAGCGCCAGCGTGCGCCGTACCGCGTCCTGCTCATCCGCCGGATAAAGGGCCACAAAAGCGGCCTTGCGCTCAGCAAGCAGCGTCTCAAAATCCGGCACGTCCACTATCTGCGGCGCGGGGAGCTGGGAAAGGTCAATCACTGCCATTGTCTGCTCCTGTAGATACCGAAAGGGAAACCGGCGCGCCGTTGTTGCGCTGCCCGGTAAGCTCAACCACCATGGAGCCGTCAAAGCTGCTGCTGATGGTGATGGAATCCAGCGTAAGCCGTGGCTCCCAGCGACTCAGTGCCACATAGACCGCAGACATGACCTGCAGGCGTAGCGCCGGGTTCTGCGGCTGGTCAATCAGGGCGGACAGCAGGGAACCATATTCCCGACGGGCAATCCGGCTGCCCTGCGGCGTCAGCAGAATATCCCGCACTGACTGGCGCAGATGGTCCGTATCAGTAATGGCCTTACCGTTGCCCTGGCTCATGCCGATATACAGCGTCATACCGGGCCTCCTGACGTATCGCCGCCGGACTTCACGCCGGTGTGACCGTGTTTATCCACCACGATCCCGTTGGAACTCATCGCGCCGCCGCCCTGGGTAACGCCGCCATTGATCACCACCTCGCTGTTAATGCGCGTGGTATCAGCCTCCACCACAAACTCACCGGTTTTGAGGGTGATATTGTCCGCCGCCTCGATCACCATGGATTTGATACCCCGGACATGCCACCGCCCGGTGGCGGGTTCATACTCAAACCAGCCCCCGTCCGGGTACTCCGTCACGCAACCGTCCACGGAATCCGACGGCGGCGCAAACTGATTGGAGTAGATGGCAGGCAACGCAAAAGCCGTTTCCAGATTGCCGCCCATGCTCAGTACCACCACCTGCTCATCCGGCGACGGGCACCACCATGTACGGGCACCACCGGCACGCAGCGTCAGCCAGTTAATCCAGTTGGTTTCAAGCTCGCCCACTCTCACCCGGCACAGCCAGTTTTCCCGGTCCACTTCGGTCACGGTGCCGGTGCGGATCAGGTTGGTGATAAGGCGCATGATTTCGGTTAGTTGTGCGTTCATAACGAAAGGTTGCCATCAGAGGGAAAAGGGAGGCAGCGTTGGGTTTTGTGCCGTCCGTGACACAAATTTCACTCCGACAGCCAGCGCAAAAGCGTGTCACGGGTGATGGTTTCCACCTCATCATTCACGCCCAAAAGACGGCGTGCCGGGTACCGGGCCTCCGGGCCGTTGCGTCTGACT
>OKDQ01000118.1_pt1 | contig 15048 bp, 11 predicted proteins | sample 1615051 | NCBI WGS metagenome assembly OKDQ01 (sample SAMN04436990, study PRJEB24849) | human gut metagenome | biome: human gut; feature: NICU; material: stool | host: Homo sapiens | place: USA: Saint Louis, MO | collected 2013-03-17
GATTCATGAATTAAATCGTCTAACAACTCATTAACATCCTGAGGAATGTAATCAGGGTCTTTATCTTCTTCAGGTTCTGCAGTGGAAATCAAAGATTTTAAGTTTGACTCTGCAGCAATCAATGTAGTGATGTCGTAGTTAATAGCAAAAATACCATCGAGTTGACCATTCTCATCTTTAAAATACATTGTACTAGATTTTAAAATACGACCATCATGGGTGCGGGTCAGATAGTTAATATGATCATTCAACTCACTAGGGTCTTTTTTTAAGGCTTCTAAGACTACTTGAGAAGGTCCATCGCCCAGATGACGAGAAGAGACATGACCATTTTCAATGGAAACAATAGAATTGTTAATATTGTCTTCATTGATTTGGTGGATAACGACTTCGCAGTTTTCCCCAAATTGACCAGCTAAACCTTTAGCAATTTGTGTTAAAAAAGTAAGTTTTTCGTCGGATAACATAAATAAGCTCCTTTCTAATGTGCCTGGCACAAACAGTTTTTATAAGATTGTGTCAAATTTAACATAATATTTTTAAATGGAATAGGCAGGGCTAAATCCTTTAATGTCGCGTACTACCTGTTCTGAAAAATAATGATAGCATGATAAAAATAATAATACAAGATAACGGCTGTCAAAATTCTAAAAAATATTTTTTAGGTAGCATTGTTTTTTTTAAGGTAAGGTGATATACTTTAATCAAGTTAATGAGTTCGTTAGTAAAAAAATGCAAGCGCTTCAAATGCTTTTCGTAGGAAATATAGATTAGAAAAGCTAGACAAGCTATATTCGTGAATGATTGAGCGATTGATTTGTAAGCGTTTGCTACATGTGGGGAATAGGTTGGAAAATAGGACGAGAATACATTTTATTAATTGGAAATGGGCGTTTAATCACTCGGGATGCGCAGAATCATTTTTTTGAAAATGGGTGTGTGGCGATTGATGGTCAAGTTGTGAAACAAGTCGGAACGACAGAAGATTTAAAACAAGCTTATCCAGAAGCGACATTTATTGATGCTAAAGGTGGAGTGATTATGCCAGGCTTTATTAACATGCACAATCATATTTATAGTACCTTTGCACGTGGGTTAAGTTTAACGAATTATCATCCTAAAAATTTCATGGATATTTTGGTAGATCAATGGTGGCGAATTGATCGTGCCTTGACATTAGAAGACACTTATCAAAGTGGTAAGGTTGCTTATTTAGATAGTATTCGCAACGGTGTTACAACTGTCTTTGATCATCATGCTAGTTACGGAGAAATTACAGGGAGTTTAACCCAATTATCTAATGCAGCGGACGAGTTAGGGATTCGGACCTGCCTTTGTTATGAAGTTTCTGATCGCGATGGTGAGCAGAAAATGCGGGAAGCAGTTCAAGAAAATGCCGCCTTTATTAAAGCCAGTTCCTTAAGAAATGATGATATGCAAAAAGCGATGATGGGTATGCATGCAGCCTTTACTTTATCAGATGCTTCTTTAGAATTATGTGCAGCCAATACGCCAGATGGGATTGGTTATCATATTCATATTGCAGAGGATTTAGCCGATGTTCATGATTCTTTGAAAAAATATGGGAAGCCGATTGTGAACCGATTATTTGATTTAGGAATTTTAGGAAAACAGACAATGGCAGGCCATTGCATCCATATTGGACCTCATGAGATGGAATTACTAAGAGATACAGACACAATGGTGGTCACGAATCCAGAGTCGAATATGGGGAATGCGGTCGGTTGCCCACCTGCAATGCGCATGTTTAATGAGTATGGTATTTTGATGGGTCTTGGCACAGATGGTTATACGAATGATGTGACGGAATCTTATAAGGTAGGAAATGTTATCCACAAGAATCATTTAGCTGATCCAAATGCTGCTTGGGCAGAAATTCCCGCAATGCTGTTTGATAATAATCCGCAAATGGCTAATCGCTATTTTAAAACAAAGCTAGGCGTTTTAGAACCTAATGGAGCAGCAGACGTCATTATTGTTGATTATCATGGCCCGACGCCAATGACAAAAGAGAATTATAACATGCACATTTTATTCGGCATGAATGGTGGGATGGTCACTGACACGGTGATTAATGGAGAAATTCGGATGCGTAATCGTGAAGTTCAAGGAATTGATGAAGAGAAAGTTTGGCATGATGCGCAAACGCAAGCACAATCTTTCTGGAAACGAGTAAATCAATAGCTTTCATTATAAATAAAAGGAGTGACGTTAATGAGTGATATTATGCATCCCATCTCAATTGAGGCTTTATTAAATTGGATTTTTAGTGAGTATCAACAAGATGGCACAATTTTTGGCATTCGTAAATTTTATCATGCGGATCCTACAAAAACGATTCCGTTATTTGGAGAAAAAATGGAAACCCCTTGTGGTCCAGCAGCAGGTCCTCATACACAATTAGCACAAAATATTATTGCGGCCTATTTAACAGGTTCTCGTTTTTTTGAAGTTAAGACAGTCCAGATACTGGATGGAGAAGATTTACCAGTGAGTAAACCATGTATCGCAGCAGCGGATGAATGTTACAACGTTGAGTGGTCCACAGAACTGCGTGTTCCCCAAGCTTATGATGAATACGTCAAAGCATGGTTCGTTTTGAAGTTACTGAGTAAAGAGTTCGAGCTAGGTGACCCGAATGGTTTCATTTTTAACATGAGTGTTGGCTATGATTTGGCAGGGATTCAATCGCCAAAAATTGATCGTTATATTAACGAAATGCAGAACGCAGAAGGAACGCCGATTTGGGCGGAATGCCAAGCAGCTGCCAAAAAATATCTATCTTATTTTAAAAAAGTAGATGACTTATATATCGAAGCAATTAGTCCTAAAGTCTGTCATTCTATTACGCTGTCGACTTTACACGGCTGTCCATCAGATGAAATTGAACGAATTGCGGCCTATTTATTAAGTGAAAAAGGGCTCCATTCCTTTATTAAATGTAATCCAACCATGTTAGGTTATGAATATGCGCGTCAAACGATGGATGAGCTAGGGTTTGATTATATGGTTTTTGACGATCACCATTTTAAAGAAGATTTACAATTTGAAGAAGCAGTACCGATGTTACAACGTCTGCAATTATTAGCCAATAGTAAAAATCTAAGCTTCGGAGTTAAAATTACGAACACTTTCCCGGTAACGATTGCAGCAAATGAATTACCTGGTGATGAAATGTACATGTCAGGACGTTCGCTATTTCCTCTTAGAATTTCATTGGCACAAAAATTATCATAATCATTTGATGGGAAACTACAAATTTCTTATTCTGGCGGTGCAGATATTTTCAATAGTAAAGAAATATTTGATGCTGGTATTTGGCCAATCACTATGGCAACGACGCTGTTGAAACCTGGTGGCTATCAACGAATGAATCAAGTTGCTAATGTATTGGGCACAGCAGAATATCCTCAGATGGTTCATGTCAACTTGGATAAATTAGCCCAAGTTGTTGAGAAAGCTAAAACACAAGCACGTTACCAAAAATCAATTAAATTACAAGAAAGTACCAAACTAAGAAAAACAGTTCCGTTAACAGATTGTTATATTGCTCCTTGTCGAAGTGACGGTGGTTGTCCAATCAATCAGGATATTCCTGCTTACCTTCGTTATGTCAGTGAAGGTAATTATTTAAAGGCCTTGCAAGTAATTGTCGATAAAAATCCATTGCCTTTTATTACTGGAACCATTTGTGCACATCCTTGTATGACTAAATGTACACGTCAATTTTATGAAGAATCTATTCATATTCGGGAAGTGAAGTTAGAAGCAGCTGAACATGCTTATGATGAATTATTGACGACACTAGAAAAGCCACAGCCAAAAGAAAATGCACCTAAAACAGCTGTTGTGGGTGGAGGTCCTGCAGGGATCTCTGCTGGGTATTTATTAGCACGTGAAGGCATGCCTGTTACTGTGTTTGAAAAATCCAAGACAATTGGGGGCGTTTGTAGCCAGATTGTACCAGAATTTCGAATTTCTATGGAATCTGTTCAAAAAGACGTTCAGTTAGCGGAATTTATGGGAGCTGAATTCCTTACAGGACAAGAGGCGCCATCATTGGCGGAATTGAAAAACCAAGGCTATACGAATGTTATTTATGCCATTGGTGAATGGAAACATGGGGTCCTTCGTTTAGAATCTGGTCGGGCATTGAACTCGTTAGAATTTTTAAAAGCAAACCGAGAAAATCCAACGATTAATCCTTACGGAGAACAGATTGTCGTCGTTGGTGGCGGAAATACAGCTATGGACTGTGCTCGTGCAGCCACAACATTACCTGGTGTTAAAAAAGTCTCAGTGGTTTATCGTCGGAATAAACGCAATATGCCAGCAGATGAAGAAGAACTTTATTTAGCCTTAGAAGATGGCGTTGACTTTTTAGAATTACTTTCGCCAATTAAACATGAAAATCAACAATTAACTTGTGAAAAAATGGTCCTAGGTGAACGAGATGCTTCTGGACGCCGTCGTCCAATTGGTACAGGAGAAATAATTGATATTCCTGCTGATACAGTGATTGCCGCTGTTGGTGAAAAAGTAGATACAGAATTTTACCAAGCATTAGGCATTCACACAGACAACTATGGGAAAGTCGTTTCAAATCAAGAAACATTGGAAACAAATATACCAGGCGTCTATGTCATTGGTGACGCTAATTTAGGACCAGCCACAATTGTTGAAGCAATCGCTGATGCAACCAAAGCGGCCAATAATATTTGTCTTGTCCACAATCATCACTATGAAAAAGATAATTTAAATAGTGATGTCGCATTTGTTAGAAACAAACGGGGTATCCTTGTGACAGACGAAATGTCTTGTAGTCAAGCTAGTCGTTGCTTAGAATGCTCCACAATTTGTGAATCTTGTATGGATGTCTGTCCAAACCGAGCAAATATTGTTGTGTACGTCGAAGGAAAACCACAAATTGTTCATGTTGATCGGATGTGTAACGAATGTGGCAACTGTGAAACATTTTGCCCTTATGCAAGTGCCCCTTACAAAGACAAATTTACCTTATTTAACAGTGAAGCTGATTTTTATGACAGTACTAATTCAGGTTTCTATGTTCAAAATCCTGTGGATAAAATTTGTTTACTGCGTTTATGGGGAACGGTGTCAACAATTCAATTAACGGATCAAGGATTAGATGTACCAGAAGATTTAATCGCATTAATGGTAACTATGATTGAAGAATATGCTTATTGTATGCAAGCATAAAAGGAAATTTACGACTGGGGGATAAATAAATGTCTATTCTGCTCAAAGGTGGAACCGTCGTATCTGCATATAATCGTCGTCAATTGGATATTCGAATTGACGGCGAGCAAATTGTAGAGATGGGGGCAAATTTACCAGTAGAAAATTCTCAGATTGAGGATGTTACGGGGTGTTATGTATTACCAGGCTTTATTGATGCGCATACGCATCTGGAATTAAATAATGGCAAAGGTTCGTTAAGTACGGCGGATAACTTTACCACTGGAAGCCAAGCGGCGGTGGCCAAAGGTACGACTACGGTTATTGATATGGCTACACCTAATAAAGGCGGCTCATTGAAAGACTGTTTAGCTACTTGGAATCAATTGGCTGAAGGCAAGAGTTCATGTGATTATACTTACCATATGTCCATGATTGAATGGAAACCAACGATAGCTGCTGAAATTCAGGAAATGATTGCTGCAGGTATTACTTCCTTCAAAATGTATATGGCTTATGATAATTTGCGGACCACAGATGCGGAAATTTTTGAAGCGATGAAGGAAATAAAAAAAGTTAATGGAATGTTAGGCGTTCATTGTGAAAATGGTGATTTAGTAGATGAATTAATCCAATCATATGTTTCTCAAGGAAAGCTAACCCCGCACTATCATCCGTTATCAAGACCGGCGGCTGTTGAAGCAGAAGCGGTAGCAAGATATTTGATGATAGCGGAAATGGCTGATTTGTCGGTTAACATTGTGCATTTAAGCACAAAACGATCATTAGAAGCGGTGGAACGGGCTCGTCAAAGAGGACAATCAGTTTATGTAGAAACTTGCCCTCAATATCTTTTACTAGATGATCACTTGTACGATGCGCCTAATTTTGAAGCAGCAAAATATGTCTGCTCACCGCCACTACGCAAACGAGAGGATCAACAGGCTTTGTGGCAAGGGATTAAAGAGGGGGCAATCAATACAATATCGACAGATCACTGCAGCTTTAATTTTCACGGACAAAAAACAGTTGGCAAAGATGATTTTAGTAAAATTCCCAATGGGATGCCAGGTGTTGAAACGAGACCAGAATTAATTTACACGGAAGGTGTGGCGAAGGGCCGAATCACCTTGGAAAAAATGGTTGCTTTGCTTTCTGAAAATATTGCTAAACAATTCTCGATGTATCCACAAAAAGGTGTGGTGCAAGAAGGCAGTGATGCCGATTTAGTTGTTTGGGATCCTAGAACAACCGGCGTGATTGCTGCGAGAACGCAGTTACAAAATGTCGACTATACGCCGTATGAAGGATTTGAAACACAAGGACAGGCTCGAATGGTTTATTTAAGAGGTCAAAAAGTTGCTGAAGCTGGGCAAGTCATCTTGGCAAATCAAGGAAAATTTGTTTTTCGTAAAGCAACTTAAAAATAGAAGGAGGAGAAGTATTTTTGGAAAAAATTAAATGGACAGCAAATGAAATGCCGAAGACGGAGGATAAGTACTTACCTCTGATGTCTAAAGAAAAAATTGAGAAAGCTTTGGCTTTTCACAAAAGTTTTCCACAGTATTCAGAAACACCATTAGCAGAATTGAATCATATGGCCGCTTATCTGGGGTTAAATGATTTCTTTGTTAAAGATGAATCTTATCGATTTGGTTTAAATGCTTTTAAACTCTTAGGTGGTTCTTTTGCGATGGCTAACTATATTGCCGAAAAATTAAAGAAAGATGTTTCGGAACTAACATATGATGAATTAACTTCTGATCAATTACGATCAGCTTTTGGACAAGCTACGTTTTTTACAGCAACTGATGGTAACCATGGACGAGGAGTCGCTTGGGCTGCGAATAAATTAGGCCAAAAATCAGTTGTACTCATGCCGAAGGGTTCAACACAGACGAGAAAAGAAAATATTGAAAAAGAAGGCGCAACCGTCACAATTGAAGAAGTTAATTACGATGAATGTGTACGAATGGCTAATAAAATGGCCGAAGAAACTGAAAACGGTGTTATGGTTCAAGACACCGCTTGGGACGGATATGAAAAAATTCCGACTTGGATTATGCAAGGATACGGAACGATGGCGTTAGAAGCCTCTCAACAATTAAGAAAATTTGGCTCTGAACGACCTAGTCATGTTTTTGTTCAAGCTGGTGTCGGCAGTTTAGCTGGTGCAGTGATTGGTTATTTTGCTAATGCTTTTCCAGAAAACCCACCGATTATGGTCGTAGTTGAGGCACAGGCGGCTGACTGTTTATATCAATCAGCAATTAAAAAAGACGGAGAAATTCGCTTTGTCGATGGTGATTTACAGACAATTATGGCTGGCTTAGCATGTGGAGAACCTAATACGATTTCTTTTAATATTCTAAAAAATCATACATCCTTCTTTGTTTCAGCACCAGATTGGGTTTCTGAAAAAGGAATGCGTATGTTGGGCGCGCCATTAAAAGGGGATCCGCAAGTTGTATCAGGCGAATCTGGGGCAGTAGCAATGGGCTTAGTAGCTACAGTGATGCAAGATCCCGACTATCAAGAATTACGTGAGGCATTGCAACTGGATGAGACGTCAAACGTTTTAATGTTTTCTACCGAAGGGGACACTGATCCAGACAATTATAAAAAAATTTTATGGAGGTAAAAGGAATGGATTTTAATGCAGTAAATGCAGCAGCAGAAGGTTACAGAGAAGATATGGTCAAATTTTTAAGAGACCTTGTCAAAATTCCAGGAGAAAGTGCAGAAGAAGGCAACAAAATTGCGCGAGCAAAAGCCGAAATGGAAAAATTAGGTTTCGATAAAATTGACATTGATCCTCAAGGGAATTTACTTGGTTATATGGGGTCTGGTGAATAATTAATTGCTTTTGATGGGCACATGGATACTGTCGGAATTGGTGAAATGAGTAACTGGAAATTTGATCCTTACGATGGTTATGAAACAGAAACTGAGATCGGTGGTCGCGGTACATCTGACCAAGAAGGCGGGATTGTTTCGGCTATTTATGGCGCTAAAATCATGAAAGATTTAGGTCTATTATCAGAAAAATATACTGCTTTAGTAACAGTTACTGTCCAAGAAGAAGACTGTGACGGTTTATGCTGGCAGTACATTATCAAAGAAGACGGTATCCGTCCAGAATTTGTTGTTTCAACAGAGCCAACAGATGGGGGGATTTATCGTGGTCAACGAGGCCGAATGGAAATTAAAGTTGATGTCAAAGGCGTTTCGTGTCATGGCTCAGCACCAGAACGTGGAGATAATGCCATTTACAAAATGGCGGATATCTTACAAGATGTTCGTGCCTTAAACAACAATGGAGATACAGAAAGCACAGCGATTCGTGGTTTAGTTCGTATGTTAGATCCTAAGTACAATCCAGAGTGGCAAGAAGCCCGTTTCTTAGGTCGTGGTACGGTGACTGTTTCGCAAATTTTCCATTCTTCACCAAGTCGGTGTGCTGTTGCGGATGGCTGTACCGTTTCACTAGACCGTCGAATGACTGCTGGAGAAACTTGGGAAAGTTGTTTAGAAGAAATTCGCAATTTACCAGCTGTTAAAAAATATGGAGATGATGTGACGGTTTCAATGTACAACTATGATCGTCCTTCTTATACGGATTTAACTTATGAAATTGAATGTTATTTCCCAACGTGGGTCATTCCAGAAAATCATGATGTAACAAAAGCCTTGATGGAAACGCATAAAAATCTCTATGGAGAAACACGGAAAGGCTCTGTAGAAACAGTGGAAATGCGTGAAGAACGCCCATTGTTAGATAAGTGGACCTTCTCAACAAATGGCGTTTCAATTATGGGACGTAATGGCATTCCTTGTATTGGTTTCGGGCCAGGGGCCGAAGCACAAGCACATGCACCAAATGAAAAAACTTGGAAAGATGATTTGGTTCGTTGTGCAGCCGTTTATGCGGCATTACCAACGGTCTATTGTGGTTAAGTAAAGGATTATTAGACAAGAAAAAAGGAGCAGATGGAATGGAAACGTTTAAAGAATATATTGAGAAATTAGATAAATTAGAATTTGAAAAAATGTACGAAAATGACTTTTTCCTAACTTGGGAAAAAACAAGAGATGAATTAGAAGCTGTTTTCACAGTTGCCGATACATTACGCTATTTAAGAGAAAATAATATTTCAACTAAAATCTTTGATAGTGGCTTGGGGATTTCTTTATTCCGAGACAACTCTACAAGAACACGTTTTAGTTTCGCTTCAGCGTGTAATCTTTTGGGCTTAGAAGTTCAAGATTTAGACGAAGGAAAAAGTCAAATTTCTCACGGAGAAACTGTTCGTGAGACAGCAAACATGATTTCTTTTATGGCTGATATCATTGGTATTCGTGATGACATGTACATTGGTAAAGGCAATGCTTACATGCACGAAGTATCAGAATCTGTCCAAGAAGGATATAAAGATGGGGTATTGGAACAGCGCCCAACGTTAGTGAATTTACAATGTGATATTGACCATCCGACGCAAGCAATGGCGGATGCGTTGCATTTAATTCATGAATTTGGTGGCATTGAAAACCTGAAAGGGAAAAAAGTTGCCATGCCTTGGGCGTATTCACCATCTTATGGAAAACCATTATCTGTTCCTCAAGGAATTGTTGGTCTAATGACCCGTTTAGGAATGGATGTCGTCTTAGCACATCCAGAAGGTTATGAAATTATGCCAGAAGTAGAAGAAGTTGCGAAGAAAAATGCGGCAGAATTTGGTGGAAACTTTACTAAAACGAATAGTATGGCAGAAGCATTCAAAGATGCGGATGTTGTTTATCCGAAAAGCTGGGCACCTTTTGCGGCAATGGAAAAGCGAACTGAATTATATGGCAATGGTGACCAAGCAGGAATTGATCAATTAGAACAAGAATTACTTTCTCAAAATAAAAAGCACAAAGATTGGGAATGTACAGAAGAATTGATGAAAACAACGAAAGACGGCAAAGCTTTGTATATGCATTGTCTACCAGCTGATATTACTGGTGTAAGTTGTGAAGAAGGTGAAGTGGAAGCTTCTGTTTTCGATCGTTATCGGGTCGAACTTTACAAAGAAGCTAGCTACAAACCGTATGTTATTGCGGCTATGATTTTCTTAAGTAAAGTAAAAAATCCGCAAAAAACCTTAACAGACTTAGCGGATAAAGCGACACCAAGAGAAGTAAAATAATGAATTTGGCATGAAGACAGATGCTTTTTCTTTACACAATGAATCATTAGAAGTTGCCTCTTCAACATGAACAAATAAGACCTTCCCAAGTCTATTCATGAATGTGTGATTGTCTCGAGTCAAGAACGCTTAGTCATGTGCGTTGACTTCATGCAACGACAACAGACAGTTAATACGAAAACTCGTTGTGAAAAAGAAAAAGCATCGTCCTTTTTATAAAACAGAAAATGAGGTGAAGCAATGGGCAAACGCGTCGTAGTAGCTTTAGGTGGCAATGCTTTAGGAAATAATTTGACGGAGCAGATGACTGCCGTAAAACAGACCTCCAAAGCGATTGCAGATTTGATTGAAGCAGGATATGAAGTTATTTTATCTCATGGCAATGGTCCTCAAGTGGGGATGATTCAATTAGCTATGGAAGAATTTTCCTTTAATAATCCACAATATCCAGTTGTTCCGTTATCCGTGTGCGTAGCCATGAGTCAAAGTTACATTGGCTATGATTTAGAGAATGCGCTACAAGAAGAGTTGCGTCAACGAAATATAAGTAAAGCCGTCACCACCATAGTCACTCAAGTGGTCGTGGATGAAAATGATCCGGCGTTCAAAAAACCAACGAAACCAATTGGCCGCTTCATGACAAAAGAAGAAGCAGACCAATTAGTCAAAGAAAAAAATATACAAGTGATGGAAGATGCTGGCCGTGGTTATCGCCAAGTCGTCGCTTCTCCTAAACCAAAAAATATTGTCGAACTTCTCACGATTCAAACATTGGTTGATGCTGGCCAAACAGTCATTGCTGGCGGCGGTGGTGGCATCCCAGTCATTCAAGAAGGGAACCGACTAAAAGGTGTCAATGCAGTCATCGACAAAGATTTTTGTAGTGAACGACTGGCTGAACAAGTGGATGCTGATCTGCTCGTGATTTTAACAGCAGTTGAAAAAGTTTGTATTAATTTTGGTAAAGAAAATCAAGAAGCCTTAGGGAATGTTTCAACAGAAAAAATGAAACAATATGCGCAAGAAGGTCAGTTTGCTCCAGGTTCAATGTTACCAAAAGTTGAAGCAGCGATTAAGTTTGCTGAATCTAAGCCAGGTCGAAAAACATTGATTACGTTATTAGAAAAAGCCAAAGAAGGATTATCTGGAAAAACAGGGACTTTAATTGAAAATAAAGAATCATAGAATGGAGGAAAACGATGACAAACAAAATGATTAATTCTGCACAGGCACCAGCTGCTGTAGGGCCTTATTCACATTCTGTCTTAGCGGGAAATACGTTGTACATTTCTGGACAACTAGGATTAGATCCGCAATCGGGCGAAATGAAGGCTACAGTGGAAGAACAAGCAAAACAAGCTTTTATCAATTTAGGTTCGATTTTAAAAGAGGTCGAGATGACCTATGATAATGTTGTGAAAACAACGGTGTTTTTACAACATATGTCTGATTTTAGCAAAATTAACGAAATCTATGGGAATTACTTTTCAGAAGTTTTGCCTGCACGTTCTTGTGTAGAAGTAGCCAAGTTGCCAAAAGATGGTTTATTTGAAATTGAAGCAGTTGCTGTCAAAGGATAATTTTTAAGATGTTTCTGAAGGAAAAAGGATTGCATTCTTTACTGATTAAGGGGAACAATCCTTTTAGAATAAAAAGAAGAAGGAAACGATCCTATGAATGAAAAAAAAGAGCAAGCATTATTTGAATATGATGCGAAACTATCAATTTCTGAAGCAATTCCGATGGGATTGCAACACGTTGTCGCAGCAGTAGTAGGGATTGTCACACCGGGAATTATGATTGCCAAAGTTTGCCAATTAAGTCCTAGTGATACGACTATTTTGATTCAAACATCATTGATTTTTTCAGCAGTTGCAACGTTAATTCAACTTTTCCCTATTTTTGGAAAAGTGGGTTCACGGTTACCAGTTATGATGGGGGCAAGTTTTGCGTATGTACCGATTTTGATGGCCATCGGAGCTGATTTTGGGATTGCAGCAATTTTTGGTTCCCAATTAGTTGGCAGTATTCTTGTTATTATTGTTGGTTTGTTCATTAAAAAAATCCGTGTGTTGTTTCCGCCTTTAGTAACAGGAACGGTTATTTTAAGCATTGGACTATCCTTGTTTCCAGTTGCGATTAAGTATATGGCAGGAGGAGCTGGTAGTGCTGATTTTGGTTCAGCCCGGAATTGGTTAGTTGCATTATTAACCTTTGCGATTGTCTTTTACTTCAATTATTTTGCAAAAGGATTTTTGAAGTTATCAGCAATTTTAAACGGAATGGTTATTGGTTATTTGATTTCTTTAGCTTTAGGGATGGTTAGTTTTGAGCCAGTTCAAAATGCTAAAATCGTTCAGGTAATTACCCCGTTTCATTTTGGACTGGATTTTCAACTGGTACCTATCTTTACGCTTGTGGTGATGTTTATTGTTGATGCTGTTCAAGCCATCGGTCAATTTACAGCAACAACGGTTGGGGCAATGGATCGGGATGCAACGGATGAAGAATTATCTGGCGGAATTATGGGGAGTGGTTTCACTAACTTTATTGGCAGTTTATTTGGATCAATCCCAGTGGCAACTTTTGGACAAAATGTTGGTCTGGTTACGGTAACAAAAGTGATTAATAAATATGTTCTGGTTTTCGCTTCAGTTATATTATTAATTGCTGGTTTTGTTCCGAAAGTAGCTGCGTTATTAACTACGATTCCTTACGCGGTAATTGGTGGTGCAACGATTTCAGTTTTTGCTTCTATTTCTATGACAGGTATTCGGATGATTGCTTCGCAGGAAATGACTCCTCGAAATACTGGGGTTGTCGGAACAGCTCTAGCATTTGGAATTGGTGTCACATTGTCTACTGGAAGCTTAGCTGGTTTTCCAACTTGGGTAACAACGATTTTCGGTAATTCGGAAGTTATCTTAACCACTTTGGTAGCAGTCCTTTTAAATGTCATTTTAAAACCAAAAAAGCGCGTAGCACTTGAGTGAAGATTGCTTTTTTTGATACGAAAGTGAGTAAGCTTTCGTATCCTTTTTCCCTTACGTTATCTATAAAAAAATGAACGAATAAAGGAGGAGAAGATGTTTACGTATTCCCTAAACTTAAAATTAAAAACAGATCGGAACTTTTTTGGTCCTGGCGTTGTCGAAGTTTTACAAAAAATTCAGCAAACTGGTTCACTAAACTTAGCGGCAAAAGAGATGAAAATGTCTTATAATAAGGCATGGCGGATTGTGCGGGTAGCTGAAGAAGAGCTATCTTTTCCATTAATTATCAAAAGCGTTGGCGGTTGTAATGGTGGCGGGTCAATTGTTACGGATCAAGGAAAAGAGTTGATTGATCAATATCTTTTATTTGAGAAAAAAGTGTATCAACAGGTAGAGGCATGCTTTGAAGAAATATTTAAAGAACAGGATGTAGTATCGGAGGAACTGAAATGAGAGAAGTATTTCAGCGTTTGAAACAGGCAATATTGGAAAAGCAAGACACGATGTTATTAACGATTGGTACAAGTTCAGGATCTACACAACGAAGTCAAGGGGCTAGAATGCTGGTTTCCGCCGAAGGTAGAATAGCCGGAACTGTTGGTGGTGGCGCGGTTGAATTTCAGGCTGAACAAGTGGCAAAAAAGCTACTTATTGAGAAAGAAAATGCACAACGTCAATTTATTTTAGCCCCGAATAATATTGCTGATTTAGGCATGGTCTGTGGCGGAAATGTCACGATTTTTTTCCATTATCTTTCATGGGAAACGCCATTTTTAAAAGAGTTGTGTGAGTCCATAGAAACGCATTTTCAAAATAATCAACAAGGTTGGTTAATGACTGAACTAGATCAAAACAATTTAGGAAAAGTATCCTTTTATAGTGAAACAGGCGAATTGATTGGTTCCACTTCTTGGGAGGGGGAATTAAGTTTGCTACATAAAGGTATCCATTGTGAGCAAAAAGAGGACATCATTTTTTTAACAGAAGCGATCCTCCAAGTAGGGAAAGTGTATATTTTTGGAAGTGGTCATGTCGCACGCGCATTGGTACCTATTTTAAACTATTTATCGTTTTATTGCGTTGTAGTGGACGATCGTCCAGAATTTTTGACGGCACAAGCTTTTCCACAAGCTGAGGAACTACGGGTGATTCCTTTAGAAAATTTAGCTGCGTTTATTGAAATAACGGCGGACGATTATGGTATAGTAATTACCAGAGGACACAATTTTGATTTCATCGTTGCCAAACAGTTATTGGAAACACCAACCAAATATATTGGTGTGATGGGGAGCAAACACAAAATTGCTTCACAAGTTCGACGGTTAAAAGAGGTCGGTTATACAATGACTGAAATTGAAAGAATTTTCATGCCAATTGGCTTAGACATTGCAGCCGAAACACCAGAAGAGTTAGCGATTAGCATCGCGGGAGAATTAATTCAACAGCGCTATCAATAATGCGAACCTTTAAATTAAATAAAAAACTTTTTTTGCTAAAAAATAATTTTTAGAACGTAGATTTGTGGTATAATCTAGGTGATTGAACACTAAACTATATCAGAAATCGAGGTGCAAGAAATGTATTCAATTATTGTAAATGGTCAAAGTGAAACCTGTGAAACAAACAATAAATTAATGGACTTTTTG
>OKDQ01000133.1_pt1 | contig 14255 bp, 4 predicted proteins | sample 1615051 | NCBI WGS metagenome assembly OKDQ01 (sample SAMN04436990, study PRJEB24849) | human gut metagenome | biome: human gut; feature: NICU; material: stool | host: Homo sapiens | place: USA: Saint Louis, MO | collected 2013-03-17
GGTCAGGCTGGTGCCTGACCCGCTACGTTAGTTTGCAGAGGCCGTAGGTCTGATGGTGATTTCGGTGGTATCGACACTCTCAGGCGCCTCGATGATGTGGCGCACGGCGCGAGCGATATCAGCCGGTTTGAGAGCAATAGCCCGGTACGCATCCATCACCGCCATGGTTTCTTCGTGCGTAATGGTCGAGGCCAGTTCGCTTTCCACTACCCCAGGGTTGACGCAGGTCACACGGATGTTCGAACTTTCCTGACGTAAACCATCGGAAATGGCCCGTACCGCAAATTTGGTCGCGCAATAGACGGCGGCCGTGGGCACGACGGACAAGGCACCAATCGAGCCTATATTGACGATCTGCCCCGAGCCCTGGGCTTCCATAATCGGCAAAACAGCACCAATACCCCACAGTACGCCCTTGATATTTACGTCAATGGTGCGTTCCCACTCATCCTGCTTGCCAGCCGAAAGCGGAGACAGAGGCATAATGCCCGCGTTGTTAATAAGAACGTCAATGCGGCCCCACTTTTCCAGTGCAGCCTCAACGAAGGCAGCCATCGACTGGCGGCTGGTAACGTCTAATACCTGAGCCTCTGCCTCTCCTCCTGCGCTGCGGATTTCATCAGCCAGGGCGTGGATGCGCTCCAGCCTGCGAGCCCCCAAGAAAACTTTTGCGCCTGCCTTTCCCAGCTCTCTGGCAATACCTTCTCCAATACCGCTGGAGGCACCGGTAATTAAGATCACTTTGTTCATGTTTTGCTCCTTCAGTTGAGTTCAAAGCAATCATAGAGTCTCAACATTGTTTCTTGTATCCTGCCTTTACTGGACTCACTGGTTAGCGATGTTAAACAATGAAAATTGATCTTAATTTGTTACCGCTTTTTCTGGCGGTCGCCGAGGAGCGCAGCTTCAGCGCGGCCGCCGGGCGGCTGGGCATCACCCGTTCCGCTGTCAGCCAGGGGATAAGACGTCTCGAAGATGGGTTTCAGACCCTGCTGGTGATGCGCACCACGCGCTCGGTAAGGCTCACCGAAGCGGGTGAACGGTTGCATAAATCGTTGCTGGGGCCCATCGCCAACATTGAGGCGGCCTTTGACGACGTCACCTCGGACAGCATACCGCGCGGACAGCTCAGGATCGCAGTCACCTCAATTGCGGAAGCATTTCTTTCGGGCCCACTGCTCGCCTCGTTTACGGCCGCGCATCCTGCGGTATCGCTTGATGTTTTCGTGTCAGATGAGGAATTCGATATCGTGGCAGCGGGCTATGACGCCGGGGTGAGGCTGGGCGAAGTTATCGAAAAAGACATGATCGCTATTCCCCTTACGGGCCAGCAGCGTGAACGGGTGGTGGCTTCACCTTCCTATCTGGCGACACACTGCGCACCGACGCACCCCCGTGAACTGGTCGCTCATCGGTGTATCGGCTGGCGCCCTTCCCCGGACGTTGCCCCCTATCGCTGGGAGTTTGAGGAAGCAGGCGTCCCTTTCGATGTGGCAATTGAACCACAAATCACCACTAACGATCTGCGTCTTATGCTCAGCCTCGCGCTGGCCGGCGGTGGTATAACCTTTGCCACGGAGGACACCTTCACACCGTACATTGAATCAGGACAGCTGGTTTCCTTACTGGATGCGTTTCATCCATCTTTTCCTGGTTTTTATCTCTATTTTCCCCAGCGCCACAATATGGCCCCCAAGCTCAGAGCCCTGATCGAGCACATCCGCCAGTGGCGACAGCTCCCCGCCACGCAGCCGACACTGCGTTAAATGGTTCCAACCCTGAATGCAGATTTTCCTCAATCTACTGCATCCCTTTGATGAGCATCAACGACAGCACGTCATTACCATGGAAAATGACAACGGACACGATGGGCAGGACTTCACACAAGGATGGAACCTTAAAAATGTACAGACCAATAGTTGTTATCCTCTTTATTCTTTTGACATTAGCTGCCCTCGTGGAAATCGGCATAATTTCTTTAGGCTAATACCGATAGCCTCTGAAAGGCCACGCTTGCGGCCTTTTATTTATTAAACATGAGAAGAAAATACGTAATTTTTTTGAGTAGCAGAAATTAACCCGCCCGTAAAAATATATTTTATAAATGAGAGAGTTTTAAATATATCATACACCAGATATTTTACCCTAACTTAAACTACAATTAAGCAGCAATTAAACCTAACCAAAATTAGATATTTATCGCATATTATAATTATTAATATCGCCCCACCAGCACCGTTTTAAGGGTTGCACCTTTTACGCCGAAACCCTTTATCCACGCGCCCTCATAGCTAACGAAATATATTCACGCTATCAATTAATCTCCCCTGCAATAGCCGCATTGGGTTTACGAACACTTAATTTGCGTATTCAGACATTTATAGCTATATCATTTTTATAACGAAATAATTTAATACCTGCACAAATAATAAGGCTTATAAATCGCAAACATATAAATAAACAACTATTTCCTGTGTAAATAATTAGCTTTGCCCTGAGGTTGCCACTTTTAATCCTGGCGGGCATCGGTCGCGCTAAACAAAGTAACGGTAAATCCTGTTTATTAAACAGTATTTTCGCCGGGAGCGCGTTCATCCCTTCAGAAACGATGGCTTTGTTTGACACGCCGTAACCAATCACTCTGCTGGAGTAATAACTGTATGCGCCAAATATCTGTTATATCTAAATTAACTGGCGTGGAAACGACCACGGAAGGGACACAGATAACACTCGATCACTCCTCAATCGTTAAGCTTAACGTGGATCGAGCCAACATCGCAGATTACTCCCGCAGCGGAAACGATCTGGTGATTACCCTCAATTCGGGCGAAGTGATTACCCTCAAGAATTTCTACGTTACTGATGCGCAGGGCGTAAGCCAGCTGGTGCTTGAAGAAAGTGACGGAGCGCTGTGGTGGATTGAAGATCCAACCGGTGCCGCGACCTATGAATCCATCGCCTCCACCGATGCATTACTGGCGGCGTCAGGGAGTGATGCCGGCGGCGCCGCTGCGTGGCCCTGGGTGCTGGGTGGCCTGGCCGCCGCAGGTGGGATTGCTATTGCGGCGGGAACCGGCGGTGGAGGTGGCGGAGATGACGATAACAACAACCCGAATCCCGGTAATCCGGGAAATCCTTCCGAACCTGATACTACGCCTCCGAATGCTCCCACTAATCTTCAGGTCTCACCTGACGGCAAAACCGTAACAGGTACGGCTGAACCGGGCAGCACGATTACCCTTAAAGATGCCGATGGCAACACCATTGGAACGGGCAAGGTCGGCAGCGACGGCAAATTTACTATCGATCTCGGTACACCGCTCACCAACGGGGAGCAGATCACCGCCACGGCCACCGACCCGTCCGGCAATACCAGCCAGGGTGGTCAGGTCACAGCACCGGATCTCACCGCGCCGGATGCACCTGCCAATCTGGAGGTTTCGCCTGACGGCAAAACCGTGTCCGGTACGGCTGAGCCGGGCAGCACCGTGACACTGAAAGATGCCGATGGCAACACCATCGGAACGGGCAAGGCTGGCAGCGACGGGAAATTTACTATCGATCTCGGCACGCCGCTCACCAACGGGGAGCAGATCACCGCCACCGCCACCGATCCGTCCGGCAATACCAGCCCGGGCGTTCAGGTCACGGCACCGGATTCAACCGCGCCGGCTGCCCCCGAGATTGTCACCGTCAATGATAACGTGGGCACCGAAGCGGGCCCGCTGAGCAACGGACAACGCACGGACGATGCACGCCCGACGTTCAGCGGCATCAGTGAAGCTGGCACCGTTATTACCTTCTATGACAACGGCAAGCCGATCGGCACCGCCACGGCCGATGCTACCGGGAAATGGAGCTTTACCCCGTCGACCAACCTGTCTGAAGGAAACCACGCCATTACCACCACCGCGACCGATGCGGCAGGCAATACCAGCCCGGCGTCCACGGCGGTGACCTTCGTGGTGGATACGGTCGCACCAGGCGCCCCGGCCATCACCGGCATGACCGACGACGTTGCGCCCAATACCGGCGTGCTCGGAAGCGGAAGCACCACTAACGATCCGCGCCCGCAGCTCACCGGCACGGCGGAAGCGGGCTCTACGGTCACCATCTATGATAACGGCATTGCCATTGGCACAGCGGTTGTAGGCAGCAACGGAAGCTGGAGCTTTACGCCGTCGGTTAACCTGAGCGAAGGCAGCCACCAGCTTACCGTACGCGCCACCGACATCGCCGGTAACACCGGTCCGGCCTCGCCGGCCTTTACCGTAACGGTGGATGTCACCACCCCGCCGGTGCCGACAGGATTTATCGTTAACGATGACACCGGAGGGCTGAAAGGCACGATTACCGCCGGGCAGTTTACCGACGAGTCGCAGCCCCGCCTGACGGGCCGAGGAGAACCAGGCAGCACGATTACGGTTTACGATAACGGCGTTGCGATTGGCAGCACAACGGTTCTGCCGAACGGTACCTGGAGCATCACGCCGACAACGCCGCTGGCAGAGGGTGCACATTCGATTACCCTGCGCGAAACCGATGCGGCAGGCAACCAGAGCGGCCTGTCTCAGCCGATCAACTTTACCGTCGATCTTACGCCGCCAGACATGCCGGAGGCGACGCTCAATTCGACAGGCACGCAAATCACCGGTACTGCCGAGCCGGGCAGTAAAATTGTCATCACCAACAACGCCGGGGTGCAAATCGGGACCGCCACTGCCGACAGCAACGGCAACTACATCGCCAACCTGAACCCTGCACAAGTGAACGGCGAGATCATCTCCGTGGTCGCCTCCGATGCCGCAGGCAACCAGAGTTCCCCGGCGCTGGTTAACGCAGCGGACATCACCGCGCCTGCCGCACCGGGTAACCTGGTGGTGGCGGAAGACGGGGCAAGCGTCAGCGGAACCGCCGAGCCAAACAGCACGATTATTATTAAAGCGCCGGACGGTACGATCATCGGCCAGGCCACCGCCGGTCCGGACGGCACCTTTACCATCCCGATTTCGCCAGCCCAGACCAACGGCGAAGCCCTTGAAGTGACGGCCACCGACGGCAGCGGCAACACCAGTCCGTCCGGCTTTGCCGACGCGCCAGACAGCACGCCACCGCTGGCACCGGAAAACGTGGTTATCTCTGCCGACGGCACCACGGTAACCGGTACAGCCGAGCCGGGCAGCACCGTCACCATTCGTGAAAATGGCGTTAAGGTCGGGGAAGCGGTCGCCGACGATCAGGGTAATTTCAGCGTTGATCTGATCCCGCCGAAAGCCAACGGCGAAGCCCTGACCGCAGATGCCACCGATACCGCCGGAAACACCGGCCCGACCGCGCCGTTTGACGCGCCGGACATCACCGCGGCACAAACCCCGGTCATCACAGGCGTGGAGGATGATGCGCTCGACGTCACCGGTCCTGTCAGCCAGAACGGTCTCACCAACGACAAAACCCCGACCATCAACGGAACGGGCGAGCCCGGCACAACGATCACCCTCTACAGCGGCACCACTGAAATCGGCACCGCAGTGGTTGGGCCTGACGGCCAGTGGTCCATCACGCTGGAAACGGATCTTCCCGACGGCGGGCACGTGCTGACGGCGACGGCGGTTGACGCCAACAATAACCTCAGCGGGACATCGAACACCTGGAGCATCACGGTGGATACCGCCGCGCCGGGCGCTCCAGCCATTACGCAGGTCATTGATGACGTACCGGGCCGCACGGGGCCGCTCGACAACAACCAAATCACCAACGACACGCTCCCGACGCTGAACGGTACCGGCGAGCCGGGCTCCACCGTGACGATCCGCCTGGACGGACAGGATATTGGTACTGCCATTGTGAATAACGGTGGCGCATGGACCTTCACGCCCACTACCGCATTAGGGAACGGGCAGCATACGTTCACCGTCGTCGCGAGCGATGCGGCCGGCAACACCAGCGCATCATCACCCGGCTTTACCTTTACCGTCGATACCACTCCGCCACCGGCGGCCACCCTTGACACCGTCTCCGATAACATCGGCACTGTGCAGGTTCCGCTTAACAGCGGGGATACTACCGATGACACGCTGCCGCAGCTGCAGGGAACCGCACCGGAAGGCACCACCATCACTATCTATGACGGGACCACCCTGCTCGGCACGGCCGTGCTTGACGGCAGCGGCGGCTGGAGCTTTACGCCAACCACGCCGCTGACGGACGGCCCGCATTCGCTGACGGTCCACGCGACGGATGAGGCGGGTAATACCACCATCTCGCCACCGTTTGAGCTGGCGATCGACACGACCGCGCCTGCAACGCCGGATATTCCTGAGATCACCGTGAACCCGGACGGCGCCACACCGGGGACGGCTCTGAATCCTGGGGAGACCACCCGCGATACCACACCAACCCTGAGCGGCTCGGGCACGCCGGGAGATACCGTAAGCATTTACGATGGCGCAACCAAAATAGGTGAAGCCGAGATCGATGGCGACGGTAACTGGAGCTGGACACCGGAAGATCCGCTCCCTGACGGCACCTACGATCTCTCCCTGACGGTGACCAATCAGGACAGCGCCGGGAACGAAAGCGCACCGTCCACGCCAGTGACCATTACCATTGATACCGACGCGCCGGGCCAGCCGGGGATCCCGACGGTGACAGACAGCGTAAGCCAGATCACCGGGCCAGTGGACAACGGCGGAACCACCAACGATCCGCGCCCGGTACTGAGCGGCACCGGTACGCCGAATGACGTCATTACCATCTATGACCAGGTGGGTACAGGCGAGCCGCAGGCCGTGGGCAGCGTCACGGTGGACGGTAGCGGTAACTGGAGCTGGCGTCCTGAGAGCAACATTGGCGAAGGGACGCACCAATACACGGCGACCGCCACCGATGAAGCCGGCAATGAATCTCTGCCATCAACCGGTATCACGATAACGGTCGACACCCTCGCCCCGGATACCCCGCTCATCGGTTCCATTGGCGGCGCTCAGAATGGAGGCTCAACCAACGATAACACACCTGTCATTGGCGGAGGCGGCACGACCGGCGAAACGGTGATTATCTACAACAACGGCGTGGAAGTGGATCGCGTTGAGATCGCCAATGGCGAGTGGTCATACACCCTGCCGACACAAACCGATGGTCCGCTGAATATCACCGTCGCCGCGGTGGACGACGCGGGTAACCTGAGCCCGCTCAGCCCGGTCTTTAGCGTGACGGTCGATACGCAGGCACCGACCGTGCCGCAAATTGACGCCGTCTCTGACAGCCAACTGACTAACAGCGTGCTTTACACCCGCGACGGTACCCCAACCCTCACCGGGATTGGCGAGCCGGGTTCGAGCGTAACCGTTTCTGTTGATGGCACGCCGTCTCCGGTGGTCGTGGTGGTTCAGCCGAACGGGACATGGTCCTGGACAGCCGACCCCGCGCTTGCGGAAGGGCCGCACACCTTCTCGGTTGCCGCAAGTGACGCGGCGGGGAATACCTCCGCCAGCTCCGGCGATCTCAGCGTGACGGTGGATACGCTGCTTCCTGCAACGCCAACCAATATCACCATTGCCGCAGAGGGCACGCCGCTGACCGGTACGGCAGATGACGGAACCACGGTGACGGTGCGTGACGCCGGCGGCAATATCATCGGGACCGGGGTCGCGACGGGAGGCATCTTCTCCATCGCCCTCTCCCCGGCCCAACTGGATCCCGCGACGCTGACGCTGTTCGCCACGGACGCCGCAGGTAATGCAAGCCCGACAACCACCTTTGACGTACCGGACTCCCCGCTTATTCTGCCAGCGGTGCCGGTGATTACGGCAATCAACGATGATGCCGATCCCGTCACTGGCGATGTGAAAGACAAAACCACCAATGACACCACGCCTACCCTTACCGGCACCGCCGATCCGGGTAGCGTCATCACCATTTATCTGGATGGGGCGCTGGTTCCGCTGACCGAAATTGTTGCGGATACAGACGGCAACTGGAGCTATACGCCTCTACTGCCGCTCGCCGAAGGCCCACACACCTTCGCCGTCACCGCCACGAATACCGGCACCGGCGCGACCAGCGGGCAGTCGCCGATCGCGACCGTCACCGTCGACCTCACCGATCCGACCGCACCAGCCATCGGTGCGGTGACCGATGACGTAGGCCCGGTCACCGGCCCAATCGCTGACGGGCAGAGCACCAACGACAACCGTCCTACCCTGACCGGAACAGGCACGGCCGGGGACACCATTACGGTGTACGATGACGGCGACCCGCTGGGCACCGTTGTTGTCGGTCCGACCGGCACCTGGAGCTACACGCCGCCTGCGCTGGACGACGGCAGCCACACCCTGACCGTGACCACCACCGACCCGGCAGGCAATGAGAGCGCCCCGTCGGCCGGGATCACCATTGTGGTCGACACCGTTTCCACCACGCCGGTAATTACCAGCGTGACGGATAACGCAGGGAATGCGGCAACGCCTGTCCCAAGCGGCGATCCAACCAACGACACTACGCCAACCCTGACCGGTAGCGCCGAGCCGAACAGCGTCGTCGCCATTTTTGATGGCGCTACGCAAATTGGTACGGTGGCAGCAGACGGCACCGGTGCCTGGACATTTACTCCTGAAACCGCCCTCGGCGAAGGGACGCATGACTTTACTGTCAGAGCGACGGATCCGCAGGGCAACGTCAGCCAGCCGTCCAACGCCTGGAGCGTCGAAATCGATCTGACTGCGCCACAGGTGCCGACGATCGTTACGGTCAGCGACAATGCCCCGGGAGGCACAACCGGCCCGCTTACCGCCGGGCAGGTGACCAATGATACCACGCCAACCCTCAGCGGCTCCGGCCAGGCGGGTACCATCATTCACGTGCTGAATAACGGCGTGGAGATTGGCACCACCACGGTCGACGGCAGCGGCAACTGGACCTTTACGCCGGATCCGGTACTGACGGACGGGACGTATAACCTGCGCGTTAACACCAGCGATGATGTCGGAAACGTCTCCGCCAACTCGCCAGTGTTCGCCTTTACGGTGGATACCGCCGGGCCTGCGGCCCCGGTGGTTACCACGGTAATAGACGATGTCAGCCCGGGAACGGGAACCCTCGCCAGCGACGGCTCCACGAACGACACCCGTCCAACATTCAACGGTACGGGGGAAGTGGGCGCAACGGTACACGTTATTGTCGATGATGTGGAAATTGGCACGGCGGTCGTCAACGCCCAGGGTAACTGGACCTTCACGCCGACCACTGAACTGGGCGAAGGGCCGCACGTTATTACCTTCAACGCCACCGATGCCGCAGGCAATACCGGGGTCACCTCACCACCGTTCAACCTGACGGTGGATACCTCGGTGCCTGAGGCACCGGTCTTTACCCCGGCCACTGACGATGCTGGTACCGTGCTGGGCCCGGTCGCCTCGGGACAAAGCACAGACGACACCACGCCAACACTGAACGGCACCGCGGCGGCCAACGCGACCATCACCATTTATGAAAGTGGCCGTGAAGTGGGTACCGCCGTGGCGGACGCAAACGGCGTATGGAGCTTTACCACCGGTACGCTGGCAAACGGCAGCCACACCTGGACCGCCACGGCAACCGATGCCGCGGGCAACGTCAGCCCTGCCTCACCAGGCTTTACGCTGGTTGTGGATACGACTGCGCCTGCCGCGCCGGTTATCACCCAGGCGATTGACGACGTTGGCACCATCACCGGGGCAATAGGTTCCGGCCAGACCACCAACGATCCTCTCCCGCGTCTGGTGGGGACCAGCGAGCCGCTGGCCACCGTGAATATTTATGAGGGCACCACGCTGGTGGGTACCGGTACTGCCGATGCCGATGGCAACTGGACCGTCGATATCACCGTGCCGCTGGACAGTGGGTCACACACCTTTACCGCAGAAGCAACGGATCAGGCGGGTAACACCAGCACGTCGTCCGCCGACTTCAGCCTGACCATTGACACCACGCCGCCAGCGCTGCCGGTGCTGACCAGCATCACCGATGATGTCGGTAACGCCGCTGCGCCTGTCGCCAACGGCGGGTTAACCAACGACGCGCGGCCAACGATCACCGGTACGGCAGAAGCCGGCGCAACGGTCACCATCTTTGATAATGGGGTACAGATTGGCACCGCAGTCGCCACCGGCGGCGCGTGGAGCTTTACGCCTTCCACCCCGCTGGCTGACGGGCCGCATAATCTGACCTTCTCCGCCACCGACGCGGTGGGCAACGCCAGCGCGCAGACCGGCGGTTACACCATTAATGTGGATGCCACCGCCCCTGTCGTACCGGCAATCACCTCGATTGAGGATGATGTGGGGACCGTCACCGGACCTGTCTCCGGCACCAACCCAACCAACGACACCCGTCCGACCTTAAACGGTACGGCAGAAGCCAATGCCACCGTACGTATTTACGACGGCACGACGCTGGTGGGGACCGTCACTGCCGATGCCAACGGCAACTGGACGCTGCCGCAAACCAGCACCACGCTGACGGAAGGCGCGCATAACTTCACCGCAACCGCCACCGATGCCGCGGGCAATACCAGCGTGGCTTCACCGATTATCACGATTAACGTTGACCTGACGCCGCCACCAGCCCCAACCGGGCTGGCGGTGATCACCAACGGGACGCAGGTCACCGGTACAGCAGAAGCGGGAAGCACCGTCACCATCACCAGCAGCACCGGAACCGTGCTTGGAACGGCCGTCGCGGACGGTAGCGGAAGCTTCAGCGCCACCATCACCCCTGCACAGACCGCCGGTGAATCCCTGATCGTCTTTGCTACCGATAAGGCCGGTAACGCGGGTATCACCACCTCCGTGATTGCCCCGATCACCACAATCCCGAACGCGCCTGTTATCGCTAATATTGACGATAACGTTGGCACGGTGACGGGCAACCTGACCAACGGGAATACCACCGATGACACCACGCCAACCCTGAGCGGCACGGCACAGCCGAACACGACCATCACCCTCTATAACAACGGGGTGCTGATGGGCACGGTCACCGCGAATGCCAGCGGCAACTGGAGCTTCACCACGCCGGTGCTGAGTGAAGGCCCGCATGCCTTCACCGCCACGGCGAGCAACGGCTCGGGCACCAGCCCGATTTCCACGTCGACCACCGTCATTGTCGATCTCACTGCGCCAACGGCTCCAACCGGGACCTTCAACGCAGACGGCAGCGTATTGACCGGTAGCGCTGAAGCGGGCAGCACCGTCACCATCCGCCTGGCGGATAATTCAACGGTCACCGCCACGGCGGACAGCAACGGTTCCTGGAGCTACACCTTCCTCAATAAACAGACGGAAGGTCAGACGCTGCAAATCACCGCCACCGATGCGGCAGGCAACGTTTCGCTGCCCGGCTCAGCCCTTGCGCCGGTGGTGCCGCTCTCTGCCAGCACCAACGCTGAAGAACTGGCGCTCACGACCACCGCCACGGTGACCAATTCGCAGTACAGCGACTATGGTTTCCTGCTGGTAGGCGCCTTAGGTAACGTGCTGACGCTGCTCGGCAACGACACCGCGCAGGTAGGTTTCACCGTCGGCAACGGCGGCAGTGCGGATATTGCCGTGAACGCCAACGCCACGGGTGCCGTTCTTTCCCTGCTCAATACCCTTGAGCTGGTGGTACAGCGCTTCGACGCCGCCAACAACACCTGGACCACCGTGGTCGATACCGGGCAGCCGCAGTTCGCTGACCTGTTGACCCTCGGCGCGACGGGGGTGTCGCTGAACCTGACCGGGCTGGCGAATGGTCAGTATCGCGTCCTGAGCTACAACACTAACCTGCTGGCAACCGGCTCTTACACCAGCCTCGATGTGGCGGTGAAAGAGACCAGCGCAGGCACCGTGTCCGGCGAGACCAGCGTTGCCGGGAACGTCATCACTGACGTGGATCCAACCGCAGGCAGCGACAACGCCCCGGCGGGCACCACCGTCACTACGGTCACCAACGCCCAGGGCACCACCACCAGCGTTACGGCTGACGGCACGGTGATTCAGGGGCAATACGGCACGCTGACCATCAACCTGGACGGCAGCTATACCTATAACCTGACCAACACCAGCGCCGCCGTCATTGGCCGCACGGAGAACTTTACCTACACCATCACCCATAACGGCACCAGCGCCTCGGCAAATCTGGTTCTGTCGCTGGGCGAAGGCACTACCAGCAGCGGGATCGTGGCCGTGGACGATACCGCCTCGCTGACCTTCGACACCACCGTGGAGGCGATCAACAACGGCACCTCGTCGCAGGGCGGCTTTACCCTGGTGGGGATCAACCTTGGCAATACCCTGGGGCTGAACCTGCTGGACGATCTGGCCAACCCGATCATCTATAACGTGGAAGAAGGCACCACCCGCACCATGACCGTTCAGGCGTCCGTGGGCGGCGTCGCGCTGGCCTCGGTGTTCGACCTCTACATCTATAAGTTCAACAATGCGACGCAGACCTTCGAGCAGATGCGCGTTGAACCCGGCTGGCTGCGCGCGCCGCTGCTGGGCGGCACCTCCCCGCAGCTGACGTTGAACCTGCCCGCTGGCGAGTACCTGTTCCTGCTCAATACGGCGGCGGGGATCACCGCGCTGACGGCCTACACGCTGAACGTCTTGCAGGATCATGTCTACAGCGTGGCAAGCGTGAGCGAGAGCACGACCGGGGATGTGCTGGCGGATGATATTGCGCCAGCAGGTACCGTGGTCTCCGACGTTAACGGCGTGGCGGTGAACAGCAGCGGCCTGACGGAGATCACCGGCGAGTACGGTACGCTGCGGATCAACGCAGCCGGGGAGTACACTTACACCCTGGACAGCGGAGTCGGCGCTGACAGCATCAGCACCCCGGATACCTTCGTCTACACCATCACCGCGCCGAACGGCTCGAAAGACACGGCATCGCTGAACATCACCCCGACCGCGCAGCCAATGGACGCGGTGAACGATGTCAGCACTGCGATGGACGTGAACTCGGTGCACCGCACCGCCGCATACTCGGATACCACCGTCGGGTCGGCGAGCTGGAACGCCGCGCTGCTTGCCTCAACCCAGGGCAGCGGAAGCGGGACCTTCGTGGTGGATCCTAATACTGCACTGCATAACGTGGTTCTGTCGTTTAACGTCGCCTCGCTGCTGACCCTTACCGGGTTAACGGTCGACTGGACACTGACCAACGGCACCACCACCCTCAGATCCGGCTCATTTAACGGCGGGCTGCTGCTGGGCGGCAGGGCGACGATCAACCTGACGGGCCTCGATCTGGAAGCGGGAACCTATACGCTGAACTATACCGGCAGAATGGGACCGCTGGGGGTGGGAAATATCACCGTTACCCCAAGCGTCACCGGGACCAGCTACTCCCTGTCGCAGTTTGACGCCACGGGCACCCACACCGTTGACGGCAATATCTTCGACGGCACCGGCTCCGCGGGCGCGATGGACCAGCTGCACTCGGTCGATACCCGTCTCAGCATTACCGGCTACGACGGCGTAACCACCACGCTGGATCCTTACACCGGCAGCACGCAGGTAAACATCACGGGCCACTACGGCACGCTGGCGATTGCCGCAGACGGCAGTTACACCTACACACTCAACCCGGGGATATCGTTCTCTACCATCACCAGCAAGGAGGTCTTTAACTACACCCTGACCGACGCCAACGGCACCCGGGATACCGCCTCGCTGACCATCAATATGGCACCGAAATTTGTCAGTTCGGAACATAACGATGTGATTAGCGGCACGGCCTACGGCGACACGCTGATTTATCAGGTGTTGAACACTACGGCGGGTAACGCCACCGCAGGTAACAGCACGGGTGACCACTGGACGAACTTCTCCCTGTCGCAGGGAGACAAGATCGACATTGGCGATCTGCTGGTGGGCTGGAACGGTAGCGCGTCGACGCTGGGGAACTATGTCTCTGTTTCACAAAGCGGTAACAATACTGTGATCTCCATCGACCGTGACGGCACGGGAGCCGCCTACACTAAATCTACGCTCGTTACGCTGGACAACGTTCAGACCACCTACGACGAGCTTGTAAACCAGCAACACATCATTACCTGATAGCACCTGCAAGAAATGACCCGGGCGCGCACAGCGCCCGGGCATAAACAAAAAAGCAGTACTTTTTTATTAGGGACAAGACATGGGAAAGAAGATGCCTTACTGGGGTCTCTCGTGCTGCCTGATATCTGTGCCCGCTATCGCGGCAAACCCTGCGGCGATGATTAATAC
>OKDQ01000163.1_pt1 | contig 12932 bp, 10 predicted proteins | sample 1615051 | NCBI WGS metagenome assembly OKDQ01 (sample SAMN04436990, study PRJEB24849) | human gut metagenome | biome: human gut; feature: NICU; material: stool | host: Homo sapiens | place: USA: Saint Louis, MO | collected 2013-03-17
ATGGTGATTACCGGGGCAATTGCCGTCATCTTTTTCTCCTTAATTAAGGCATACCGTTTACATGAACGCCGCGCATTATACGCGCCAACGTGCGCAACTGTTACCTTTGCGTGCAAATTACGGAATGATTGAAGCAGAGTGTAGAAGAAATGAAAGAGGATGACTGTCAGAAAGCGTAAGGAAATGCCGCATCAGGAGATGCGGCATACGATCGTCAGGCCAGGGTGCTAATGCGCGCCAGCTGTTCGAAGTAGTCCGGGAAGGTTTTCGCCGTGCACTTTGGGTCAAGGATCGTGACTGGCGTATCTGACAGCGCCACCAGCGAGAAACACATCGCCATGCGGTGATCGTTGTAGGTGCCAATTTCTGCAAATTGCAGTTTTGCCGGCGGCGTGACGCGAATGTAGTCTTCGCCCTCTTCTACCACCGCCCCCACTTTACGCAGCTCGGTTGCCATTGCGAACAGGCGGTCAGTCTCTTTTACGCGCCAGTTATAGATGTTACGCAGCGTGGTGGTGCCTTTCGCAAACAGCGCAGCGGTGGCGATGGTCATTGCCGCGTCAGGAATATGGTTCATGTCCATGTCGATGGCGTTCAGCTCACCGTGCGTACAGGAGATGAAGTCATCGCCCCAGGTCACAACCGCGCCCATTTTTTCCAGCACGTCGGCAAAACGGATATCGCCCTGCACGCTGTTGCGACCAATACCCGTCACTTTTACCGTACCGCCTTTAATCGCACCCGCGGCCAGGAAGTAGGACGCGGATGACGCATCCCCTTCAACCAGGTAGTTGCCCGGAGACTGGTACTGCTGTGCCCCGCGCACCACGAAGCGCTGATAAGACTGGTTTTCCACCTCAACGCCGAAGGTTTTCATCAGGTGCAGTGTGATATCAATGTACGGCTTAGAGACCAGATCGCCTTTAATGCTAATCACGGTATCATTTGGAGCCAGCGGTGCGGTCATCAGCAGTGCCGTCAGGAACTGGCTGGAGACGCTACCATCAACCTCAACGTTACTGCCAGTGAAACCACCGCGCAGACGCAGTGGCGGGTAATTTTCTTGCTCAAGATAATCAATCTGCGCGCCGCCCTGACGCAGGGCATCGACCAGGTGGCCGATCGGACGCTCTTTCATGCGCGGCTCGCCGGTCAGCACAATATCGTTGCTCCCAAGACACAGCGCAGCGGCCAGAGGACGCATCGCCGTACCGGCGTTACCCAGGAAAAGCTCCAGCGCTTCAGCGGAATGTAATGCGCCGCCGTTACCGGTGACTTCACAACGGGTACGATCGTCTGACAGCGCATACTGAACGCCCAACGCTTTCAGTGCATTGAGCATATGGCGCACGTCATCGCTGTCCAGCAGGTTGGAAAGGACGGTGGTGCCGTTTGCCAGAGCTGCCAGCAGCAGAGCGCGGTTCGAGACACTTTTTGAACCAGGCAGATTAATGGTGCCATCTACCGGCGCGATAGGTTGTAACGTCAGGGATTCCATGAAACTTAACTCTCAACTCAACATAATAAAAACCCCGCAGGAACGCTGCGGGGGTGAAAAACAGCCAATTAACCGTGACGACGTTCGAAGTCGATCATGAAATCAGTCAGGGCTTTAACGCCTTCCAGCGGCATCGCGTTATAGATAGAGGCACGCATACCGCCTACCACACGGTGACCTTTCAGCGCATGCAGACCCGCCGCGAAGGACTCTTCCAGGAACACGTTATCCAGGTTGTTGTCCGCCAGCTGGAACGGCACGTTCATGCGCGAACGGTTAGTTTTGGCGACATCGTTACGGTAGAAATCGCTCTTGTCGATCACGCCGTACAGCAGTTCAGCTTTTTGCTGATTGATCTTGTCCATCTGCGCCACGCCGCCTTTTTGCTTCAGCCATTTGAAGACCAGGCCGGAGAGATACCAGGCGAACGTTGGTGGAGTGTTGAACATGGAATCGTTGTCGTTCAGGACGGTGTAATCCAGAATTGACGGGCAAGACTTATGGGCTTTCCCCAGCAGGTCTTCACGCACGATAACGATAGTCAGACCCGCAGGACCGATGTTTTTCTGGGCACCCGCGTAGATGACGCCGTAGCGGCTGACGTCCAGCGGCGTGGACAGAATGGTGGAGGAGAAGTCCGCCGTCACAATGACATTTTCGCCAAAGTCTGGCTCTTCGTGAATAGCGATACCGTCGATGGTTTCGTTCGGGCAGTAATGAAGATACGCGGCGTTGTCAGAAAGCTGCCACTCACTCATCGGCTTCACGGCGCGCATACCGTCAACGGTCACTTTGGCATCGATAACGTTCGGCGTGCAATATTTGTGCGCTTCTTTTACCGCACTGGCCGCCCAGTAGCCGGCATCAACGTAATCAGCGGTGGATTTGTCGCCCAGCAGATTGAGCGGAATACCCGCAAACTGACCGCGTCCACCGCCGTGACAGAACAATACTTTGTAGTTCGAGGGAATGTTCAGCAGATCGCGAAAATCCTTTTCTGCCTCTTCCGCCACCTGAATAAACGCTTTACCCCGGTGGCTGACTTCCATCACCGACGTACCCAGACCGTTCCAGTCACACAGCTCCTGTTGAGCCTGTTTGAGCACGTCTGCCGGTAACATTGCCGGACCTGAACTGAAATTAAAGACTTGAGCCATTTCCCCTCACCACGCTAAAAGCCATAAGTTATAACTGTGGATATCGGTTTTATCACTCAGTGACACGCGCCGCAATGTCTAAAACTTATGGCCGAAGAAATGTGCCCCTCGTCACACAAAACAATCTGCCGTACCGTTGTCGCAAAACCGACAATATCGCTGTCAGGTAATGCGTTTAGCCCGGCTAACCTTCGTCCATTCTGGATTTGTACAGCGAGGGCATAATTGATGATCGCCCGCCTGCATGACCACCACGTGGCTGCATTTTATGCAGGCATACTGGCCCGCATCAGGGACGGTTTTGTATCGCTCGATAAGCATATCCGGCAGTATGCACAGGCCGGGCTTGACCTCATCGTCAGGATAGTAATAAACGCTGATTTGACCGTTCGTTTCCATAATCGCCAGACGCACCTGCCCCAGCTGTTCAACGCTGCTTATACGTAGCTCCATAAAGAACTCAAACTCCGTCATATTGGCGCTTTGCACATTCTCCCAGGCAAGTTGACCATCTTCGACAATCACCACCGGTTTTCCTTCGAACAGATCTTCCAGTTTTTCACTTTTCGACATCAGCCACATGACCAGCCGGTACAGCAGCGCAAGCGTCACGAAGACGATAAAAACCGGCACCATCGGCACATCGTCATAAAAGGCAACGTCCCCTGCCGCCGAACCCAGCGTCAGGATAATCAGCACTTCAAACAGTGACATCTGCCGCACGCCGCGACGTCCGGTGATTTTCAGGAACAGGAAGACGAGTACAAAGGTGTACAGGCTACGCAACGCCACTTCGCCTAAAAACTCAGGTGGGACTTTATCAAACGCCATCCGCTGGAGATCAAATGCTTTCATTTTTTTATGCCTTAACAGTAGGTTACTGCTTATAAGCATAGCCCAGCCATTTATTTTCGCCGGAGATAGCACCCGTCACGCAAAACCCGTATCATTGCGCGCTTTACGTACGATAAAAGTGAACGCCATGACTCAAACGTTTATCCCCGGCAAAGACGCCGCTCTGGAAGATTCCATCGCTCGCTTCCAGCAGAAACTGACCGACCTGGGCTTTAATATCGAAGAAGCCTCCTGGCTGAATCCGGTGCCTCACGTCTGGTCCGTGCATATTCGCGACAAAGACTGTGCGCTGTGCTTCACCAACGGCAAAGGCGCGACCAAAAAAGCGGCACTGGCCTCTGCGCTGGGTGAGTATTTTGAGCGTCTGTCCACCAACTATTTCTTCGCCGACTTCTGGCTGGGTGAAACGATTGCCAACGGCCCGTTCGTTCACTACCCGAACGAAAAATGGTTCCCGCTACCCGAAGACGACGAACTGCCGGAAGGCATTCTCGATGCCCGCCTGCGCGCGTTCTACGATCCGGAAAACGAACTGACCGCCAGCATGCTGATCGACCTGCAATCCGGCAATGAGGATCGTGGTATCTGCGCCCTGCCGTTCACCCGTCAGTCTGACGAGCAGACCGTTTACATTCCAATGAACATCGTTGGCAATCTGTATGTGTCTAACGGTATGTCTGCCGGTAACACCCGTAACGAAGCGCGTGTACAGGGGTTGTCTGAAGTTTTCGAGCGTCACATCAAAAACCGTATTATTGCTGAATCCATCAGCCTGCCGGAGATCCCGGCTGACGTGTTGGCGCGCTACCCGGGCGTGGTGGAATCCATCGCCAAACTGGAAGCGGAAGGTTTCCCAATCTTTGCTTATGACGGCTCTCTGGGCGGCAAATATCCGGTTATCTGCGTGGTACTGTTCAACCCGGCAAATGGCACCTGCTTCGCCTCTTTCGGCGCGCACCCGGACTTCGGCGTGGCGCTGGAGCGTACCGTGACCGAACTGCTGCAAGGTCGTAGCCTGAAAGATCTCGACGTATTCACCCCGCCAACCTTTGATGACGAAGAAGTCGCCGAGCACACCAACCTCGAAACGCACTTCATCGACTCCAGCGGTTTGATCTCCTGGGATATGTTCAAACAGGACGCGGACTATCCGTTCGTGGACTGGAGCTTTGCCGGTACGACGGAAGAAGAGTTCGCCACCCTGATGGCGATCTTCAACGCGGAAGATCAGGAAGTCTATATTGCCGACTATGAACACCTCGGCGTTTATGCGTGCCGTATTATTGTGCCGGGTATGTCGGACATCTATCCGGCAGAAGATCTGTGGCTGGCGAACAACAGCATGGGCGCGCATCTGCGTGAAACCCTGCTGGCCCTGCCGGGCAGCGAGTGGGATAAAGAAGATTATCTGAACCTGATCGCCCAACTGGACGAAGAAGGACACGATGATTTCACCCGCGTACGCGAACTGCTGGGTCTGGCAACCGGAAAAGATAACGGCTGGTACACGCTGCGCATCGGCGAGCTAAAAGCGATGCTGGCGCTGGCGGGCGGCGATCTGGATCAGGCTTTGGCCTGGACCGAGTGGACGATGGAGTTTAACCAGTCCGTCTTCTCCGCCGAGCGCACTAACTATTACCGTTGCCTGCAAACGCTGCTCCTGCTTTCTCAGGAAGACGACCGCGAGCCATTGCAGTATCTGAACGCCTTCGTCCGCATGTACGGTGCAGATGCCGTTGAAGCTGCCAGCGCTGCGCTGAGCGGTGAAGAACCGTTCTATGGCCTGCAAGCGGTTGACAGCGATCTGAAAGCCTTCCCGGCGCATCAGTCGCTGCTGAATGCGTATGAAAAATTGCAGAAGGCTAAAGCCGCTTACTGGTCAAAATAAGCGCATATAACATTAATGGCTGTAGGCGTATTCAATCGCCTGAGCTATATTACGGGGCAATTTCATTGCCCTTTTTTTTATTTTTCCGCAATGACGTTTAATTGTAATAATTAAGTTACCCACGTGTAAATATAAAAACGCTTACCTGGGCTTTACTGTTACTAATTCTAATAAATAGTCCATTTTAATTAACTGTTCCACGGGAGGCTGAAGGAAAAAATTCAACTCTTTTCATAACTTTTAAAATTTATTTTTATACGGATAATCAAATACTTACTCCGCTTTTGCTGTAAAACCATACACACTGCGGGCCTATAAGCCAGGCGAGATATGATCTATATCAATTTCTCTTCTATAATGCTTTGTTAGTATCTCGTCGCCGACTTAATAAAGAGAGAGTTAGTGTGAAAGCTGACAACCCTTTTGATCTATTACTCCCCGCTGCGATGGCGAAAGTTGCCGAAGAAGCGGGTGTCTACAAAGCAACGAAACATCCGATGACGACGTTCTTTCTGGCCATTACGGCTGGGGTGTTCATCTCCATCGCTTTCGTCTTCTATATCACAGCCACCACCGGCACTGCCGGGATGCCTTTCGGCATAGCGAAACTGATTGGTGGTATTTGCTTCTCACTGGGCCTGATCCTCTGCGTCATCTGCGGCGCCGACCTCTTCACCTCAACGGTGCTGATTGTTGTGGCAAAAGCCAGCGGAAGAATTACCTGGGGTCAACTGGGGCGCAACTGGCTCAACGTCTACGTTGGCAACCTGATTGGCTGTCTGCTCTTTGTTCTGTTGATGTGGCTTTCTGGCGAGTACATGACCGCCAACGGCGGCTGGGGGCTTAACGTCCTGCAAACCGCCGACCACAAAATGCACCATACATTTATCGAAGCCGTTGCTCTCGGCATCCTTGCAAACCTGATGGTCTGCCTGGCGGTCTGGATGAGCTACTCTGGTCGTAGCCTGATGGATAAAGCCATGATTATGGTTCTGCCGGTTGCGATGTTTGTTGCCAGCGGCTTTGAGCACAGTATTGCGAATATGTTCATGATCCCGATGGGGATTGTTATCCGCAACTTTGCAAGCCCGGAGTTCTGGACTGCTGTTGGTTCAACCCCGGAAAGTTTTTCACACCTGACTATTATGAATTTCATTACTGATAACCTGATCCCCGTCACTATCGGGAACATTATCGGTGGGGGTCTGTTAGTTGGGTTGACATACTGGGTCATTTACCTGCGTGGCGGCGATCATCATTAATGGTTGTCTCAGGCAGTAAATAAAAAATCCACTTAAGAAGGTAGGTGTTACATGTCCGAGCTTAATGAAAAGTTAGCCACAGCCTGGGAAGGTTTTACGAAAGGTGACTGGCAGAATGAAGTCAACGTCCGTGACTTCATTCAGAAAAACTATACCCCGTATGAAGGTGACGAATCCTTCCTGGCTGGTGCGACTGATGCAACCACCAAGCTGTGGGACAGCGTAATGGAAGGCGTTAAACTGGAAAACCGCACTCACGCGCCAGTTGATTTTGACACCTCCGTTGCTTCTACCATCACTTCTCACGATGCTGGCTACATCAACAAAGCCCTTGAGAAAATCGTTGGTCTCCAGACTGAAGCACCACTGAAACGCGCAATCATCCCGTTCGGTGGCATTAAAATGGTTGAAGGGTCCTGCAAAGCGGATAACCGCGAGCTGGACCCAATGCTGAAAAAAATCTTCACCGAATACCGTAAAACCCATAACCAGGGTGTATTCGATGTTTACACCAAAGACATTCTGAACTGCCGTAAATCTGGCGTTCTGACCGGTCTGCCAGATGCCTATGGCCGTGGCCGTATCATCGGTGACTACCGTCGCGTTGCGCTGTACGGTATCGACTTCCTGATGAAAGACAAATACGCGCAGTTCGTCTCTCTCCAGTCTGACCTGGAAAACGGCGTAAACCTGGAAGCGACTATCCGTCTGCGTGAAGAGATTGCTGAACAGCACCGTGCGCTGGGTCAGATCAAAGAGATGGCGGCTAAATACGGCTGTGATATCTCTGGTCCTGCAACCAACGCTCAGGAAGCTATTCAGTGGACCTACTTCGGCTACCTGGCCGCGGTTAAGTCTCAGAACGGTGCAGCAATGTCCTTCGGCCGCGTATCCACCTTCCTGGATGCGTATATCGAACGCGATATCAAAGCAGGCAAAATCACCGAGCAAGACGCTCAGGAAATGATTGACCATCTGGTCATGAAACTGCGTATGGTTCGCTTCCTGCGTACTCCAGAATATGATGAGCTGTTCTCTGGTGACCCAATCTGGGCAACCGAATCTATCGGCGGTATGGGCGTAGATGGCCGTACGCTGGTAACCAAAAACAGCTTCCGCTTCCTGAACACCCTGTACACCATGGGTCCTTCTCCGGAGCCGAACATCACCGTTCTGTGGTCTGAAAAACTGCCACTGAACTTCAAGAAATTCGCCGCTAAAGTGTCCATCGACACCTCTTCTCTGCAATACGAGAACGATGACCTGATGCGTCCGGACTTCAACAACGACGACTACGCTATCGCGTGCTGCGTAAGCCCAATGGTTGTTGGTAAGCAAATGCAGTTCTTCGGTGCGCGTGCAAACCTGGCGAAAACCATGCTGTACGCAATCAACGGCGGCGTTGACGAAAAACTGAAAATGCAGGTTGGTCCTAAGTCTGAACCGATCAAAGGCGACCTTCTGAACTTCGACGAAGTGATGGAGCGCATGGATCACTTCATGGACTGGCTGGCTAAGCAGTATGTCACTGCGCTGAACGTCATCCACTACATGCACGACAAGTACAGCTACGAAGCCTCTCTGATGGCGCTGCACGACCGTGACGTCGTTCGCACCATGGCGTGTGGTATCGCAGGTCTGTCCGTTGCGGCTGACTCCCTGTCTGCAATCAAATATGCGAAAGTTAAGCCAATTCGTGACGAAGATGGTCTGGCTATCGACTTCGAAATCGAAGGCGAATATCCGCAGTTTGGTAACAACGACGCTCGCGTTGATGACATGGCGGTTGACCTGGTAGAACGTTTCATGAAGAAAATTCAGAAACTCACTACCTATCGTAACGCTATCCCGACTCAGTCTGTTCTGACCATTACCTCTAACGTTGTGTATGGTAAGAAAACCGGTAACACCCCAGACGGTCGTCGTGCTGGCGCGCCATTCGGCCCAGGTGCTAACCCAATGCACGGTCGTGACCAGAAAGGTGCGGTTGCATCTCTGACCTCCGTTGCTAAACTGCCGTTTGCATACGCGAAAGATGGTATCTCTTACACCTTCTCTATCGTGCCAAACGCGCTGGGTAAAGACGACGAAGTGCGTAAAACTAACCTCGCGGGTCTGATGGATGGTTACTTCCACCACGAAGCGTCCATCGAAGGTGGTCAGCACCTGAACGTGAACGTGATGAACCGTGAAATGCTGCTCGACGCGATGGAACATCCTGAGAAGTATCCTCAGCTGACCATCCGCGTATCTGGCTACGCAGTACGTTTTAACTCCCTGACGAAAGAACAGCAGCAGGACGTTATCACCCGTACTTTCACTCAGTCCATGTAAGTGGAATTGACTGAAATCACGCGTTAAAAAGCGTACAATAAAGGCTCCACGCAAGTGGGGCCTTTTTAACACCCTCGCTTCATCAGTCTCTTTTGTCCGCTATCTATACTTAATGGATCACAGCCAAAACAGACTCGACATAGCCTTTGAGCTGTGCATCTACATAGGCCCCCGGATGGGCCAAATTCGGAGATATCACCGCAATGTCAATTATTGGTCGCATTCACTCCTTTGAATCCTGTGGCACCGTCGATGGCCCGGGGATCCGCTTTATCACTTTCTTCCAGGGCTGCCTGATGCGCTGCCTGTACTGCCATAACCGTGACACCTGGGACACCCATGGCGGTAAAGAAGTCACCGTTGAGGATCTGATGAAAGAGGTGGTGACCTATCGCCACTTCATGAACGCGTCCGGTGGTGGCGTGACGGCATCCGGCGGTGAAGCCATTCTTCAGGCTGAATTTGTGCGCGACTGGTTCCGCGCCTGCCATAAAGAAGGTATTCATACCTGCCTCGACACCAACGGCTTTGTGCGCCGTTACGATCCGGTTATTGATGAACTGCTAGAAGTAACCGATCTGGTGATGCTCGATCTCAAGCAGATGAACGATGAGATCCACCAGAATCTGGTTGGCGTCTCAAACCACCGTACGCTGGAATTTGCCAAATACATTGCCAACAAAGGCGTCAAGACCTGGATCCGCTACGTGGTGGTACCGGGCTGGTCAGATGATGATGATTCTGCACATCGTCTGGGCGAATTTACCCGGGATATGGGTAACGTGGAGAAAATTGAACTCCTGCCCTATCACGAGCTGGGTAAACACAAATGGGTGGCAATGGGTGAAGAGTACAAGCTCGATGGCGTGAAGCCGCCGAAAAAAGAGACGATGGAGCGCGTCAAAGGTATTCTTGAGCAGTATGGCCACAAGGTCATGTATTAACGAAAAGGCCCGGTGAAAACCGGGCCTTTTTATATTCTATTTAAAGACGCCGTTAATCACGGAAGTCACAATCGCGGTACTCAGCGCAATTAAGACCAGGTCGTCACCCACCACGCGCCATTCATAGCCCGGATAAGAAGGAAGCTGACCCAGCATATCGGCTGGCACGGTTTTCTTCGCAATGCCCGGAGGCAGTGGCTTACCGCGCGCCAGGTTTTTCGCAATACCCGGAGGCAGAGAGTCGTAGCCCGTTAAGCCGTAATTCAGTGCCAGATGGCGGGCATGATCGAAGCTCACGCGGACGTCAACATCATGACCAACATCGTTGCTGTTTTTAAAGCTCTTATCCGATTTCCCTGGATTATCCTGGCCGTTATTGTGCTTATTACCATGGTTACCAGCGTTCCCGTTACCATGATTGCCGCTATTACCTTGTCCGCCACCGTTTCCGTGACCACCGCCATTCCCGTTTCCAGGATTAGCCATGGCCGGAGCCGTTGCAAACGTTAAAGCCAACACTACGGCAAGTGCGGTAGTGGAAAAACGACGAGTAGACATGATTGCTGCCTTTTAGTGGTAGAACTCATTTGAATTATCGCCAGGCAGTAAAAACTCACAATAAGTAAAAGTCTTATATGTGACAGGGACAAAAAAGCCTGTCATCGACAGGCTTTTATTTAATCAGGCATGTGCCACTGGCGTTGGGTGCTCGCCCGCTTTGCGCAGCAGCATTAACAGATAAATAAACGATACGCTGGCGATCATGATAAACAGCAGATTATCAGAGTAATTTTGCATGAGCATAGCGGTAAAAGTCGGCCCCAGTAAACTGCCGATGGTGTAACTCAGCAACAATGCCTGGTTCATCGCCACCAGCTGGTGATGCTCAACTTTCTCACAGGCCCAGGCCATCGCGACCGGATAGAGCGTAAAACCCGCAGCCCCCAGAATGAACAGCGCAGGCGCCATCGCGGCGTTGCTGAGCATGGCGAGACAGCCCATGATGACCACGAAAACCTGGACGCGCAGCACCAGCAGACGACCAAAGCGGTCCGCCAGGCGGCCAATCGGCCACTGGCCGACAATCCCCGCGCTGACCATCACCGCCATCCAGAAACCGATCCCGGAATCACTGACACCCTGATGGTTGAGATAGAGCGGCATCAGGCCATAGAGCGAGCCCAGCACAATCCCGGAGATAATGCAGCCGTTAATCCCCAGGCGCGCCTGACGCAGTCTCAGCATCGGCCAGACGTGCGTGGCCTCCTGATGCTCACTGCTCTGGTTCACGATACGGGTAAAGAGCAGCGGCAGAATTGCGGCCAGCACCATCCCTGTTACCCATGGCAGAACGCTCATCAGGTCGGTTGGGAATTTGCTGACCATCAGTTGTCCCAGAACGGTCCCGACGTAGTAAACCATCATATAAGCCGCCAGCAGACGCCCGCGATTACGGGACGTGCCGCTGCACATCAGCGCACTTTCAACCACCACCCAGATCATGGCGCAGCCAACGCCCGCAATAAAGCGCCAGACCATCCAGCTCCAGAAGCCGACCATCAGTCCTAAACCGGCGCATCCGACGGCAAAGATCAGCGACGCCAGATAATAGCTGCGGTTAAAACCAAAGCGCTTAATAAGGCTGCCCGTTAATAAGGTGCCCAGCAGATTGCCCGTAAAAAAGGACGAGCTAACCATACCCACCTGCCAGGTTGGTAAGTTTTCATGGGCGAGCCATAGCGGGACGAGTGTGTTCAACACCGCGATCGCCAGGGTCAGCAAAAGCAGGCCACAGAGCAACAAAAGCACCGGGCGGGTATAGGTGGTCATGGATTAAAAACCGTGAGGAAGTTCAGATTTCGTGCGCATCATGCCACTGGCAAAAACAAAGTCAATCCACCGATTCAGGCGTCACGCACGATATGCGCCTTGTCGATTTAAAAAACTCATCCTGCTAATGCAAAGCCTGCTACCAATATTAATTATCTATTTGTTTTTATTTATTTCCGGGAATTTTTACAACGAAACATCAGTCGAAAAATTTCATGAATGAAACAAGAAAAGCCGGGCACTATGTCCCGGCTTTTTATAACAAAATCTAAAATTAGCTGGCGACAGCCATACCGACCGTCATATGCAGACCGTAAAATACGCCGCGACCAATTAACTCCCCTGCCAGCACCAGCACAAAGGCCAGTGACAGCAACGGTAGCGCAGGCGCGTAACCTTTAAGCTGAGGGGCAATCCAGCACACCAGCGCCGCCGTCAGCCGCACCACACTCCAGGCCATCAGAGAACCGTAATCCGGTACCAGCGCCGAAGCCTGTTGGATAGAGCTGTGAATCGTCGCCAGCTCCGCTCCCTGCATAAGCGCTACAACGGTACTGATGACCAGTGCCAGCAGCGAGACCGCGGGCAGCAGGCGCATCGCCCAACCATTAATGCCAGCTACACGCAGAAGCAGATAACCCAGCAGCGGCCCGCCAATAAACATGGTCAGGAAGAAGCTCATCGGCGTCCAGACGCTGTACCAGGTCGGAACGGTATCGATGGTGTTGTACACCCGGACCATCATCCAGACGAAGACAACGCCCAGTACCATGGTGACGATGAGCCACAACGCACGTAACCCTGACGGCAGCTTTTTCAGCGCTGCCAGTAACCACCCCAGCCCGCCAACTGCAAAGAAGATTGCGCCGCTGGCAATCTCGTTACTCAGCGAAGAGGCACCTACGCGGTTCAGGGAGTTAAACGCGCGCATCGGTGAGCCCAGGTGCAGCGTAGAGGCGATAAACCCAATCCCCATCAACACCCACAGGCCAAACATGCTCAACACTAAACGCTGCTGCTGTTCAGCATTGAGGTTCCCTTTTAACAGCGCCAGCGCAAGGACGATAAACCCGCCTGCCACGCACTGCCCAAAGACCGTGAAGATCATAAGCGGCCATTCATGCCATCCACTTCCCATCTCACACCTCCTTCGGGTTTGCCAGG
>OKDQ01000180.1_pt1 | contig 12133 bp, 6 predicted proteins | sample 1615051 | NCBI WGS metagenome assembly OKDQ01 (sample SAMN04436990, study PRJEB24849) | human gut metagenome | biome: human gut; feature: NICU; material: stool | host: Homo sapiens | place: USA: Saint Louis, MO | collected 2013-03-17
GCATAATGATATGTCCGCACGGGTTGCCGCTGGTCTGGTAGATGGTCATCTGGCCGTTTTTATCCGGGGAGAGGAACATATGGCTGGCGCGTGACGCGCGGATGGCATCAACGGCGATGCGGGTATTGCCGTCCGTTCCGTTTTTGAAGCCCACCGGGCAAGAGAGCGCCGACGCCATTTCACGGTGGATCTGGCTTTCGGTGGTACGCGCGCCAATCGCGCCCCAGCTAATGAGGTCGGCAATAAACTGTCCGGTCACCATATCCAGAAATTCGGTAGCGGTCGGCACGCCCAGCTCGTTAACCTGTAGCAGCAGCTTACGCGCCAGCGCAATGCCGTGATTCACCCGGTAACTACCGTTCAGATCGGGATCGGATATCAATCCTTTCCAGCCCACGACAGTACGCGGTTTTTCAAAGTAGGTACGCATCACGATCTCCAGGCGATCCTGATACGTGCCGCGCAGCGTCTGAAGGCGTTGTGCATAATCCATCGCCGCGTCCAGGTCGTGGATGGAGCAGGGGCCAATTACTACCAGAAGACGTTTGTCTTCACCATTGAGAATTTTTTCGATGCGGCGACGGGAGGCCGTCACATGGTCCGCCACCTCGTCGGAAACGGGGTGCAGCCGGGCCAGTTCAGCCGGGGTGACCAGGCTATCAATGCGCGCGGTGCGCAGTTCGGCGGTTTTGTTCATGGAATGTCTCAGAAATTTTTTGCTTCATCGGCAGACTACCGGGAAGTGATGGGCATCACCTTAAACCAATCCCTGCTGATTTCAAGTTCGGGGCACGTCGCCCCGAGGATGGCATGATAATAACTGAAACTGGATTAATGTACTAGCATATTAGTACATGCGGCGATTCAGTCCCATGATATCGAGGATCTTGGTGGCAATTTCTTCTACTGAATAGTTGGTACTGTTCAGCCAGGGGATCTGATTTTTCCGGTACAGCGCTTCGACTTCGGAGACTTCCATTCGGCACTGGCGCATTGAGGCGTAGCGGCTGTTCTCGCGACGTTCTTCGCGGATCGCCGCCAGTCGTTCCGGGTTGATGGTCAGCCCAAATAGCTTATGCTGAAGCGGCTTGAGCGCGGCAGGCAGCACCAGGTTGTCCATATCATCGGCAATAAAGGGGTAGTTAGCGGCGCGAATGCCAAACTGCATTGCCAGGTAAAGGCTGGTGGGGGTTTTACCGCAGCGCGACACACCTAGCAAAATGACCTGCGCCTGGTCCAGATTGCGCAGCGAGATCCCGTCGTCGTGCGCCAGAGTGTAGTCAATGGCGGCAATACGCGCATCGTATTTGGTCAGGTTGCCGGGGTTCAGCCCGTGGGTACGGTGAGCGATCGGCGTCGGGTCGAGCTTCAGCTCGCTTTGCAAGGGTGCAACCAGCGCCTGCACGATATCCTGACAGAAGCCCTCGCTTTGCAGAATGATGTTGCGGATCTCAGGGATCACAATGGAATAGAACACCAGCGGACGAACACCGGTCTGCTGGTAAATGGCGTCGATCTGGTCCTTGACCGCTTTGGCCCGGCTCTCGTTTTCCACGAACGGCAGCGTGATGCTGTTTATCGACACGGGAAACTGCGACATCACCGCGTGTCCCAGCACCTCGGCGGTAATCGCCGTCCCATCAGAAATATAAAAAACGTGGCGATCGACAGCATTATCCATTTTATCCACCCTGAATAGCGTACGTAATTGCCTGAAAGCATAAATTAAAAAAGTTAATTGCACAGCAAAGAACTTATCTGAATTTAAAATGAAATGGTGTTTTTGATTTTCCTGAAAAGTGGATTTCATTTTCTGATTAGCGGCGTTATTTCTATGGTTTTTGCCGGAATCTATAGGAATCATCGGGTTAGCGAGTGCGGGGAAACTGTCCGAAAAGTTGAAAATTTAAATTGCTTACACGATTCACCGTTTTTTTAGCGGAAATAAATATGCCAGTATAAATACGTAGTCAGGTGTTTCTTACTCCGATCAAATATCACAAAAGGATTGTTTCGATGTCCAACAATGGCTCGTCACCGCTGGTGCTTTGGTATAACCAACTCGGCATGAATGATGTAGACAGAGTTGGGGGCAAAAATGCCTCCCTGGGTGAAATGATTACAAATCTGTCCGGTATGGGTGTCTCCGTACCAAACGGGTTTGACACAACCGCCGATGCGTTTAAACTGTTTTTAGACCAGAGCGGTGTAAACCAGCGCATTTACGACCTGCTGGATAAAACGGATATTGATGATGTCACCGAGCTTGCCAAAGCCGGGGCGCAAATCCGCCAGTGGATTATCGACACACCTTTCCAGCCGGAACTGGAAAAAGCGATCCATGACGCCTACAACCAGCTCTCCGCTGACGACGCGCAGGCCTCCTTTGCCGTGCGCTCTTCCGCTACCGCGGAAGATATGCCGGATGCCTCTTTCGCCGGACAGCAGGAAACCTTCCTCAACGTCCAGGGTTACGAGGCGGTACTGGTGGCGGTGAAGCATGTGTTTGCTTCCCTGTTCAACGACCGCGCCATCTCCTATCGCGTGCATCAGGGCTATGACCACCGCGGCGTCGCGCTCTCCGCAGGCGTACAGCGCATGGTGCGCTCCGACGTGGGCTCTTCCGGCGTGATGTTCTCTATCGACACGGAATCCGGCTTCGACCAGGTGGTGTTTATCACCTCCGCGTGGGGTCTGGGCGAGATGGTGGTGCAGGGGGCGGTGAACCCTGACGAATTCTACGTGCACAAGCCTACGCTGGCGGCTAACCGTCCGGCAGTGGTTCGCCGCACCATGGGCTCGAAAAAAATCCGCATGATCTATGCCCCGACGCAAGAGCATGGCAAGCAGGTCACCATTGAAGATGTGCCGCAGGAGCAGCGGGATCGCTTCTCGCTCACCGACGCCGAAGTGGAAGAGCTGGCAAAGCAGGCGGTGCAGATTGAAAAACACTATGGCCGTCCGATGGACATTGAGTGGGCCAAAGACGGACACACCGGCAAGCTGTTTATCGGGCAGGCGCGGCCGGAAACCGTCCGTTCGCGCGGTCAGGTCATGGAGCGCTACACCCTGCACGCGCAGGGCAAAATTGTCGCGGAAGGCCGCGCAATCGGCCACCGCATCGGTGCCGGTCCGGTGAAAGTGATCCACGACATCAGCGAGATGAATCGCATTCAGCCTGGCGACGTGCTGGTGACCGACATGACCGACCCGGACTGGGAGCCGATCATGAAGAAAGCGGCTGCTATCGTCACCAACCGCGGTGGCCGTACCTGCCACGCGGCTATTATCGCCCGTGAGCTGGGGATCCCGGCGGTGGTCGGCTGCGGTGACGCGACCGAACGCATGAAGGACGACCAGAACGTGACGGTCTCCTGTGCCGAAGGCGATACCGGTTACGTGTATGCCGATATCCTCGACTTCAGCGTGAAGAGCTCCAGCGTGGATACCATGCCGGACCTGCCGCTGAAAATCATGATGAACGTCGGTAACCCGGATCGCGCGTTTGACTTCGCCTGCCTGCCGAACGAAGGCGTGGGCCTGGCGCGTCTGGAATTCATCATCAACCGCATGATCGGCGTTCACCCGCGCGCGCTGCTGGAGTTTGACGACCAGGACGCGAAGCTGCAAAACGAAATCCGCGAGATGATGAAGGGTTACGACTCGCCGAGAGAGTTCTATGTCGGCCGCCTGACGGAAGGCATCGCCACGCTCGGCGCGGCCTTCTACCCGAAACGCGTGATCGTGCGTCTGTCGGACTTTAAGTCCAACGAATATGCCAACCTGGTGGGCGGCGAACGCTACGAGCCGGAAGAAGAGAACCCGATGCTGGGCTTCCGCGGCGCCGGACGCTACGTGTCGGAAAGCTTCCGCGACTGCTTCGCGCTGGAGTGCGAAGCGGTAAAACGCGTGCGCAACGACATGGGGCTGACCAACGTGGAAATCATGATCCCGTTCGTCCGTACCGTGGATCAGGCGGAAGCGGTGGTGGATGAGCTGGCGCGTCAGGGGCTGAAGCGCGGCGAGAACGGGCTGAAGATCATCATGATGTGTGAAATTCCGTCCAACGCCCTGCTGGCCGAGCAGTTCCTGGAGCACTTCGACGGCTTCTCCATTGGTTCGAATGATATGACGCAGCTGGCGCTCGGCCTGGACCGCGACTCCGGCGTTGTCTCTGAGCTGTTTGATGAGCGTAACGAGGCGGTGAAAGCGCTGCTCTCCATGGCCATCCGTGCGGCGAAGAAACAGGGTAAATATGTCGGGATCTGCGGGCAGGGTCCTTCTGACCATGAAGACTTTGCGGCCTGGCTGATGGATGAGGGGATTGATAGCCTCTCCCTGAACCCGGACACCGTGGTGCAAACCTGGCTGAGCCTGGCAGAGCTGAACAAGTAAAACCTGCATAATCTGAAAAAGGCGAGGAGATCTGTCCTCGCCTTTTTTATTTTCCTGCGAATATGCTCACCATCACAAATAAAGCAAAAAACCAAATATCATAATTTATCTGTTAATTTAGACAATTGTTAGTGGGCAGGGCGTTGCTAATACTTGAGCCTTACCGCGTACATCCGTCGGGATGATGCGCGACTGGTTGAAATACGTTTTAACCTGATAAAAAGGCAAATAACAATGACAATCTCCTCTGTATTACGTACCAAAGATAAAATAGGTTATGGCCTCGGTGATATGGCCAGCGCGCTGGTCTGGCAAACGGCAACGTTATTTCTCGCGTATTTCTATACGGACGTATTCGGTTTGCCGGCGGCCATTATGGGCACCATGTTTTTAGTGGTGCGCGTGATCGATGCGTTTGTCGATCCGTGCATTGGCGCGCTGGTGGACCGCACTCAGACCCGCCACGGTCGTTTTCGTCCCTGGCTGCTCTGGTTTGCCATTCCGTTTGGCGTGAGCTGCCTGATTACCTTCTACGTACCGGATGCCGGGCAGACGGCGAAAATTGTCTATGCCTGCGTAACCTATGCCATCCTGAGCCTGATCTACTCCGCGATTAACGTTCCATACTGCGCCATGCCCGGCGCGCTGACGCTCGACCCGCGCGAGCGCCACTCGCTGCAATCCTGGCGCTTTGGCCTGTCGTTTATCGGCGGGTTGATTGTAACGGTCATCGCGCTGCCGCTGGTCTCATTATTAGGTCAGGGGAATGTGCAAAAAGGTTATTTCTATGCCATGAGCCTGATGGGGCTGCTGGGTATTATTTTATTCTTCTGCTGCTTCTTTATGACCCGGGAGCGTTACTCGCCACGCAATGACACCTCCGGCTCGATGCTGACGGATTTAAAACTGCTGGCCGCCAACAGCCAGTGGCGAATTGTTTTTCTGTTTAATATTTTACTGTTAACCGCCGTCGTGACGCGTGGCTCTGCGACCATGTATTACGTTAACTATGTTCTGTTACGTCCTGAACTGGTCTTTGCCTTTATTGTTTCCGGCATGGTGGCATCCTTAAGCGGCGCATTATTATCTGAACGCCTGCTGGGGAAATTTGATCGCGTACGTGCCTATCAGTGGACCATTATTTCTTTCGTTATTTTTGGCGCGTTGATTTTCTTCATTCCTCCTTCGCAGGTGTGGCTGATATTCGGTCTGAATATTGTGTTTAGTTTTATTCAGAACCTGACCACGCCGCTGCAATGGACCATGTTCTCCGATGTGGTGGACTACGAAGAACACCGCAGCGGCCGCCGTCTGGACGGGCTGGTCTTTTCTACCGCCCTGTTTGCCATCAAGTTTGGGTTGGCGCTGGGTGGGGCGGTAGTCGGTTGGGTGCTGGGCATGGTGGATTACGCGCCCGGACAGGCAAACCAGGCGCCTCACGTCCTCGCAACCATCAATGCCCTGTTCACCCTGATCCCCTGCGCGCTGTTCCTCTGCATGGTGGCGCTCCTTGCTATCTACAAACTCAACAGCCGACTGGTGGATTCCATTGCCCGTGAGCTGGCCAGCAAGCGAGAAATTCGAAACGATGCGGGGCAGCTCAGCCCGGTAACCCAATCCGCACTACAGGAGTAAACCATGACTGCGATCTACAAGGACGCGGGACGTCCCGTACACGAGCGTGTCGCCGATTTACTGGCGCGTATGACGCCGGAAGAGAAATTTGCCCAGATGCACGCGTACTGGCTGATCCTCGATGAACACGGCAACCACCGCGAACGCAGCGATTTGAGCGATGAGTTCGCTGGCGTGAGCGAACAGGCGTCCCTCAGCGAAAGGCTGAAGCTGGGCGTCGGGCAGATCACCCGTCCGCTCGGCACGCACATTGTTGATGCAAAAACCGGCGTGCGTGCCGCTAACAGCCTGCAACGTATGATGATGGAGGAGACCCGGCTCGGCATTCCGGCGCTGTTTCATGAGGAGTGTCTGGTGGGGCTGCTGTGCAAAGATGCAACCCTGTTCCCGTCGTCGCTGAACTACGGTTCCACCTGGGACCCGGCGCTGGTGCAGCGCGCGGCGGAGCAGATTGGCAACGAGGCCCGGTCTGTCGGGTGCCAGCAGGGGCTGGCCCCGGTGCTGGATGTCTCGCGCGATGTGCGCTGGGGACGGACGGAAGAGACCTTTGGGGAAGATCCGTGGCTGGTAGGGGTGATGGCGACGGCGTACGTGAAGGGGTTGCAGGGCGATAAGCGCGATCTGCTGGCGACCCTGAAACATTACGTGGGGCACTCCTTCAGCGAAGGGGCGCGCAATCATGCGCCGGTCCATCTGGGTTTCAGCGAGCTAAACGATACCTTCCTGCTACCGTTTGAGATGGCGGTGAAGCTGGCCAACGCTGGTTCGGTGATGCCAGCCTATCATGACATCGATAATCAGCCAGGGCACAGCGACCATTTCCTGCTCACCACCGTGCTGCGTGATCAGTGGGGCTTCGACGGCATTATTGTCGCGGATTACGGCGGCGTCAGCCTGCTGCACCAGCACCACGGGATTTCTCACGATCCAGCAGAATCGGCGGCGCTGGCGTTTAACGCCGGGCTGGACGTGGAATTGCCGAAGGATGACTGCGCCCGTCATCTGGCGGAAGCGGTAGAGCGTGGGCTTATCTCAATGGCGAAAGTGGATGAGATTGTGGCGCGCGTGCTAAGTGAAAAATTCCGTCTCGGGCTGTTTGAAAAACCGTACGCCGACGAAAAAGGTATCGATTTGCAGAATGAGGCGACCCGGCAGGTGGCGCGCGAGGGGGCAACAAAATCGATCACGCTGCTGGAAAATAACGGCATTTTGCCCCTCGGCGGAAAACCCCGTGTAGCGGTAGTGGGGCCGACGGCGGACGATCCGCTGGCGTTGCTGAGCGGCTACAGCTTCCCGGTTCACCTGATCATCAGCGATATGGTTGAAGAGACCTCGCAGGTGACAACCCCGCGCGCGGCGCTGGAACAGTACCTTGGTGCATCGCAGATACGTTACGCCAAAGGGTGCCACATTATCGAAAAACGGATGGCGGGTGCGCCGGTGTTCCCGGGCGACAGCGGCGGTAAACCGATGCAGCAATCGCCGGTTTCACAACGCACGGATTTGATCCCCGAAGCCGTGAGCGCGGCAAAAGAGAGTGACGTGGTGGTGGCCTGCGTGGGCGACCTCGCCGGGCTATTCCAGAGCGGCACCGTGGGGGAAGGATCGGATACCGATTCGCTGAATCTGCCGGGCGTGCAGCAACAGCTGCTTGAGGAGCTGGTGGCAACCGGCAAGCCGGTAATTGTCGTCATGACGGGCGGGCGTCCTTATAACCTTCAGGGGCTGGAAGAGAAGGTGGCCGCGCTGATGATGGCCTGGGCGCCGGGGCAGGAAGGGGGCTGGGCGATTGCCGATATCTTAACCGGCCGCGCGGAGCCGCAGGGCAGGCTGGTAGTCAGCGTGCCGAAAAACGCCGGGGCGATGCCGTACTACTATAACCACAAGCTGAAAAGCGGCGGCACGCCGTTTGCGTTCCATTTCGGCGCACTTTACCCGTTCGGTTACGGTCTTGGCTGGACGCAGTTTCACTGGAGTGCGGCGCGTCTCGCTGAAAGCCACGTCCCGGTCGACGGAGAGGTGGTGTTAAGCGTCGATGTCAGCAACATCGGGGAGCGCAGCGGCAGCGAAGTAATACAGGTGTACGTGCATGACAAAGTCGCGACGCAGGTTCGTCCGCTTCAGGAGCTGAAAGCGTTTCAACGCGTTACGCTTTCACCGGGAGAAACCGCCACCCTGACCTTTACCTTGCCGGTGGAGATGTTTAATTTCACCCGCCGGGACGGGAAGCGGATTGTCGAGCCAGGTGAATTTGAGCTACAGGTTGGCGCGTCCTCGGCGGATATTCGCGAGGTGGTGAACGTGCAGGTGACCGGGGAGACGCGGGTGCTGGAGGGGGAATGGCAGATGTTGAGTAGGAGTGAAATTTGTAAAAATTAATATTCAGGACTCGCCTGGCCACAAAGGCGAGTCCTCTTTCAAGCAATCAAAAGAGGAAAATGAACTTACAAAGCACTAATAACTTAAAAAAATAGTTCGCATAAGAATAGTCTTAGCCGCCTTGCTCTGAGCCTGGAACTGATATAGCTACTCCTCACCGTCTGCTGGTTGCAGGACTGCGCCAGATAGCCTGATAGGTTTGATGAGCTATAAAAGATGAAATTTAAATGAAGATACGGACTCTGTCTGATTTAAGTTCCCTGTGCAACGGCTACATGACAACGCAATGCAGGGAAAACGAAGACCTACAGTGCATAGCGTCAGAACTCAGGATTCAATAAGTAACTGGAGAGGTTAAGTGGTTGTAGATATTTCGGTGTTATTCATTATTCTTTTAATGATTGTGTGCGCCCTGATTTATCGCCTTTCTGTCATGGAAGATAAGTTGTTAGCAATGGAGTTAAGACACGCTACGGAAGTCAACGCAGCGCGTAGAGAAGGGTATATAAACTGCATGAATCTTCATGCTCAGGTTGAAAAAAGTATAAAAGATAAAGCTAAATGATGGCGTTTTTAGGAACGCCAGTTTGGCTGTTATATCATTTACTGTGCTTGCCTTGATGTTTATCTTTTTTCTTATGGCGGGAAAATACCCCACATAACTATTATTGACAGAAGAAAAAGGTGCAGGCGCTGCTCCTGGATTGGTCAGCCGCCTTAAACGTGGTGATGCGCAGTACACCGTGAACGTGCTCGCGCTGATGAACGGGCAGAGGCTACTAATAATTCAGAGTAAAAGGAACAGCTAGCGGTACGAGAAAGATATTCAGAAGATAGTGAAATGGCATATGCTTATGACGAATGGAACTAAACAGTAAAACTCTTTCATCGCTATTCATTCGTCTGTAATGAACGGTTTTTTCGTTTAAAACACGCCAAAATCCTGTGCTCTCAGCATAAGTTAAATAAAAAAAAGCCCATCGTGGGAGATGGGCAAAGACTACACACAGCAATTCGTTGTTTCACTCAGGGGATTTCCATGCTTATAAATCAAGGTGTTGATTTATAACCGAGTCTTAATAGTAGGCATGCCAACTTTATGAGTCGATCGGATTCGGCTCAATAGGTAAAGGGAGGTAAAGATTTCTTGAAGAGAATGACGGTTTTAGGCATGAAAAGGCGGGTCTGACCAGTGCGCAGAGAATAAATAGTTTAGCAACGTTTAAGTATTCCTGCGAAGAGTGTAGGCCGGGTAAGCGTTAGCGCCACCCGGCAAAGGTTATTACTGCGCGTTCTTATCTTCCAGCTCTTCAAGTTCGCCTAAGATGAGGTACGGATCGGTTCCGGGTGGCGGCACTTCATGCACCCAGGCAGAGAAGAGACGCCAGGTTACCGCAAGCAGCACCGGACCGATAAACACGCCAATCATGCCGAAGGCAATCAACCCCCCGATCACCCCGGACAGGATCAGAATCAGCGGCAGATCAGCGCCCATGCGGATGAGGAGAGGACGAATCACGTTATCCATGGTGCCCACCACGCAACTCCAGACCAGCAGCACCGTGCCCCAGGTCGTGTCCCCCGTCCAGTAAAGCCAGATAATGCAGGGAACCAGCACCAGCAGCGGACCAAGCTGTGCCAGACAGGTCATCAGCATGACAACGGTGAAAATGGTGGCATAAGGTACGCCGGAAACCGCCAGCCCGATACCGCCAAGCACCGCCTGCACCAGCGCTGTGACCACCACGCCGAGCGCCACCGCGCGAACGGCCTGGGCTGCCAGCAGCACGGCCGCATCGCCGCGTTTACCTGCCAGTCGGGTGGCGAAATGGCGTACCCCCAGCGCAACCTGCTCGCCGCGCCAGTACAGCAGGGCGCTGAAGACCAGCATCAACGTACAGTGCATCATGAAGCGACCAATATGTGCAGCCTGCCCGACAAACCAGGTGGTGGTTGTGCCGATGTACGGGCGCACTTTGGCCATCAGGGCGCTACCGCCCATCTCCAGCAGGCTGTGCCAGCCGCTGTATAGTTTTGCGCCCACAACAGGAATGCTGTTCAGCCACGCGAGATCCGGCAGCGTCATGTCACCGCTGGTGACCGCGCGAATAACCGGGCCGCTGCTGTCAACCAGGCTGTTAACCAGCAGCGCAATGGGAATAATAAACAGCAGGAACAGCAGCAGCGTCATCACCAGCACGGCAAGGCCGCGGCGACCAAACAGCAGTTTCTGCAAACGTAAGAGTAAAGGCCAGGTTGCGACCACGACGGTCGCGGCCCAGGCAAATCCGAGCACGAAAGGACGAACAATCCACAGACACGCAATAATCATAATGGCTAAGAACAGCACCGACAGCAGTATCTGTGCGACATCCCTGGGCTGACGAAGATTGACCATAAACGAAACTTTCCTTAAATGAACACCAGCAAGGCTGATGGGAATATAAACCGCATCTCTCTAATCATTAGTGATTTCAGCGATTTTTGACAGGCGGATTTTGCCCGTAATTCTACGAAGCACATAAGAAAAAAATGTGATAAAACTTTCCAGACACAACGCAAACGATTTCACACTATTCTCATTAGGGTCGACAGCAATGATCCCACAGATTTCTCAGGCACCGGGCGTCGTTCAACTGGTGCTTAATTTTTTGCAGGCACTGGAGCAACAGGGTTTTACAGGTGATACCGCCACCGATTATGCCGACAGGCTGACGATGGCAACCGATAACAGTATTTACCAGCTTCTTCCCGATGCCGTCGTTTTCCCGCGCTCTACCGCCGATGTGGCCCTCATCGCCCGTCTGGCGTCGCAGGAGCGTTTCAGCTCCCTGGTCTTTACCCCGCGCGGCGGCGGGACGGGCACCAATGGGCAGGCGCTGAACCAGGGCATCATCGTTGATATGTCCCGCTATATGAATCGCATCATTGAGATCAACCCGGAAGAGGGGTGGGTGCGTGTGGAAGCGGGGGTAATCAAAGATCAGCTGAATCAGTTTTTAAAACCGTATGGCTATTTTTTTGCGCCCGAGCTTTCCACCAGTAACCGCGCAACCCTTGGCGGGATGATCAACACCGATGCCTCAGGGCAGGGCTCGCTGGTCTACGGCAAAACCTCCGATCACGTCATGGGTGTGCGGGCGGTGCTGCTGGGGGGCGATATTCTCGATACCCAGCCGTTGCCGGTCGAACTGGCTGAAACGCTGGCAAAAGAGAGCACCACCAGCGGACGGATTTATCGCACCGTGCTGGAGCGCTGCCGCGAAAATCGCGAACTGATCCTCGACAAATTCCCGAAGCTCAATCGCTTCCTGACGGGCTACGATCTGCGCCATGTCTTTAATGACGATCTGAGCCAGTTCGATCTTACCCGCGTACTGACCGGGTCAGAAGGGACGCTGGCCTTTATCACCGAAGCGCGTCTGGATATCACCCCGCTGCCGAAGGTGCGCCGTCTGGTGAACGTCAAATACAACTCCTTTGACTCCGCGCTGCGTAATGCCCCGTTTATGGTGGAGGCGCGGGCGCTGTCGGTGGAAACCGTTGATTCAAAAGTCCTGAACCTGGCCCGGGAAGATATTGTCTGGCATTCGGTGAGCGAACTGATTACCGACGTGCCGGATAAAGAGATGCTCGGTCTGAACATCGTCGAGTTCGCCGGCGATGACGCAGAGCTGATTGAGAGCCAGGTGAGCACGCTCTGCCAGCGTCTGGATGAGCTGAT
>OKDQ01000183.1_pt1 | contig 11918 bp, 6 predicted proteins | sample 1615051 | NCBI WGS metagenome assembly OKDQ01 (sample SAMN04436990, study PRJEB24849) | human gut metagenome | biome: human gut; feature: NICU; material: stool | host: Homo sapiens | place: USA: Saint Louis, MO | collected 2013-03-17
TATCAACGTGGATAATTTCAACAGAATCAGCGGGCAGCACCTGAACGGTAATAACCACACCTGGCAGCACAATCCAGCCTATCGTGAAGGCGTGCCTTACCCGAATAACCAGCTGGCTAACCGCTTCCACTCTACACATACAGCCACCGGGCTAAGCGCGACGCAGCAAAATCCAGTCAATCGCGACAGCCAGCGCCAGGCCGCTCTCAGCCAGATGGAAAAATCAACGGGTAAAACCCTCCCACACTCAGTACATACAGCCACGCGGGACGCACAACGTCTGGCCTCAACGCAACAGTTGAAGCAGATCTCGCAGCGAAATAACTATCGTGGATATGACACCAGGCCACAGGCCGTAAAACGGACGAGCGCGCCGCAGCGTGAACATCATCAGACTGACATGCACAGACAGGAGAAGCGGGTTTCACAGACGGTACAGCAGCCAGCCAGGCTGCATCGGGCCAATGCCTTGAGCGGCAACGACAGCCGCTCCGCGAACTGGCAGGCGCAGCAGCAGCGCGGGGCGCAAAGCCGGCAGCTCGCTACTCGTCAACATCAGCCGCGCCAGCTCACTGGTGAACGCGCTGAACGCCATGAATTCCGTCATCGTTAAGGGAGCCGACATGAAACGTCAATTACTCAGTGGAATGGTGTTGTTCATGGTCTCGGCGGCCGTCATGGCACAGCAATCGTTCAGTTCGCCAGAACAGGCGACCAGTGCGCTGGCAAGCGCCATCAGCGAGCAAAATGAAAGTGCGATGAACAATTTGCTCGGTGAAAACTGGCGCGATTTCCTGCCGCCCGAAGGCGTTGATCCCGAAGCGGTCGATCGCTTCCTGCGCGACTGGAACGTTCATCATAAAACCGTCATCAGTGGCAACGTGGCGCACCTGGTGGTGGGCGATAACGGCTGGCAGCTACCGATCCCGGTGGTCAAAACGGCATCTGGCTGGCAGTTTGATATGCAGGAAGCCGCAGAAGAGATCCTGACCCGCGAAATCGGGCGCAACGAACTCGCAGCCATCGAAGCGCTTCACGCCTATGTTGATGCCCAGCAGAGCTATTTTGCGATGAACCAAAAGTACGCGCAGAAGATAGTCAGTTCTGAAGGTAAAAAGGATGGACTGTACTGGCCCGTCGCTCCCGGTGAAACGCCCAGCCCACTGGGTCCGGCGTTCAGTCCTCCACAGTCGGGGGCGGGTTACCATGGTTACCGATTCCGCATCCTGCCGGATAAAAATGGCTTTGCCATGGTCGCCTGGCCGGTGAACTACGGTCAGACGGGGGTAATGAGCTTTGTAATTAACCAGGATGACGCGGTTTATCAGGCAGATCTCGGCAACGATTCGGCGCAGAAAGCGCAGGCTCTTAGTGAATACCAGCCGGATAAGACCTGGCAGCCTGTCACACCCTGAACGCAGCGCATAAAAAAAGCGGCCTGAGGCCGCTTTTTTCATCTGAAGAAACTTATTTCTTCTTCGCTTTCGCGTTTGGCAGGTCAGTAATGCTACCTTCAAACACTTCTGCTGCCAGGCCCACGGACTCATGCAGAGTCGGGTGTGCGTGGATGGTCAGCGCGATGTCTTCTGCGTCGCAGCCCATTTCGATAGCCAGACCGATTTCACCCAGCAGCTCGCCGCCGTTGGTACCGACAATCGCACCACCGATGACGCGGTGAGTCTCTTTGTCGAAGATCAGTTTGGTCATACCGTCTGCGCAGTCGGACGCGATAGCACGGCCAGAAGCAGCCCACGGGAAGGTGGCAGTTTCGTAGCTGATGCCTTTCTCTTTCGCTTCTTTCTCAGTCAGACCAACCCATGCAACTTCTGGCTCGGTATACGCGATAGATGGGATCACTTTCGGATCGAAGTAATGCTTCATGCCGGCGATAACTTCAGCGGCAACATGACCTTCGTGAACACCTTTGTGCGCCAGCATTGGCTGACCGACGATATCGCCGATAGCAAAGATGTGCGGCACGTTGGTACGCAGCTGTTTGTCAACGCGGATGAAGCCACGGTCGTCCACTTCCACGCCAGCTTTGCCCGCGTCGAGATTTTTACCGTTCGGCACACGGCCGATAGCCACCAGCACGGCGTCGTAACGCTGTGGTTCGGATGGGGCTTTTTTGCCTTCCATGGAAACGTAAATACCGTCTTCTTTCGCTTCAACGGCAGTCACTTTGGTTTCCAGCATCAGGTTGAATTTCTTGCTGATGCGTTTGGTGAAGACTTTAACGATATCTTTGTCGGCTGCCGGGATTACCTGGTCGAACATTTCAACCACGTCGATCTCTGAACCCAGCGCATGGTACACAGTACCCATTTCCAGACCGATGATACCGCCGCCCATAACCAGCAGACGCTTAGGAACGGTTTTCAGCTCCAGCGCATCGGTGGAATCCCACACGCGTGGATCTTCATGTGGAATGAATGGCAGTTCGATTGGGCGAGAGCCTGCCGCGATGATCGCGTTGTCGAAGTTGATCACGGTTTTGCCGTTTTCGCCTTCCACTTCCAGGGTGTTCGCACCGGTGAATTTACCCAGACCGTTTACCACTTTCACTTTACGGCCTTTGGCCATACCCGCCAGACCGCCGGTCAGCTGAGTGATAACTTTCTCTTTCCAGGTACGAATTTTGTCGATATCGGTTTTCGGCTCGCCGAAGACGATACCGTGTTCAGCCAGCGCTTTGGCTTCTTCGATAACTTTCGCTACGTGCAGCAGCGCTTTAGAAGGGATACAGCCGACGTTCAGACAAACACCGCCGAGGGTGCTGTAACGTTCTACGATGACGGTTTCCAGACCTAAATCCGCGGCGCGAAATGCTGCGGAGTAACCTGCCGGGCCTGCCCCAAGTACTACGACCTGAGTTTTGATTTCTGTGCTCATCATGACCTCTTAATGTATACCCGTCGTCCACCGGGTCGTTCTATCCGCCCGTATTTTACAAAATTGTTAACAATTTTGAAACAACAAACGGCTCACGAATTATCGCTTTCACCAATAACCTCAAAAACCCCATGAGATTATCAGAAAAAAGCCGGCCGACTGGCCGGCTTTTCGATTACATCACCAGGCGGCGAATGTCGCTCAGGGTGTTGTTAATGATGGTGATGAAACGCGCACCATCAGCCCCGTCGATTACGCGGTGGTCGAAGGACAGAGAGATTGGCATCATCAGACGCGGCACGAACTCTTTGCCATTCCACACCGGCTCCATCGCGGACTTGGACACACCGAGGATAGCCACTTCCGGCGCGTTTACAATCGGCGCGAAGTGGGTGGTACCCAGGCCGCCGATGCTGGAGATAGTGAAGCAGCCGCCCTGCATTTCGCCGGCAGTCAGCTTACCATCACGCGCTTTTTTGGAGATGGTGGTCAGTTCACGGGACAGCTCGGTAATGCTCTTCTTGTTCACGTCTTTGAAGACCGGAACCACCAGACCATTTGGCGTATCAACCGCAACACCGATGTTGATGTATTTCTTCAGCGTCAGCTTCTGGCCGTCTTCGGACAGGGAGCTGTTGAAGCGTGGCATCTGCTCAAGGGCAGCGGCAACGGCCTTCATGATAAAGACCACTGGGGTGAACTTCACGTCCAGCTTACGCTTCTCAGCTTCGGCGTTCTGCTGTTTACGGAACGCTTCCAGATCGGTGATATCGGTCTTGTCGAAGTGCGTAACGTGCGGGATCATCACCCAGTTACGGCTCAGGTTAGCACCAGAGATTTTCTGGATACGGCCCAGCTCCACTTCTTCGATTTCACCGAACTTGCTGAAGTCCACTTTCGGCCATGGCAGCATGCCCGGGATGCCGCCGCCAGCGGCTGCCGCAGGTGCAGCTTCGGCGCGTTTCACCGCGTCTTTCACGTAAGCCTGAACGTCTTCGCGCAGGATACGACCTTTACGGCCGGTGCCCTTCACTTTCGCCAGGTTCACACCGAATTCGCGCGCCAGGCGACGAATCAGCGGAGTCGCGTGGACGTAAGCGTCGTTTTCAGCGAACTCAGATTTTTCTGCTTTAGCAGCAGGGGCAGCAGCAGGTTTAGCAGCCTGAACCGGTGCAGCAGCAGGTGCCGGAGCAGCCGCGGCAGCCGGAGCGGCGGCAGGCGCTGCGCCTTCCACTTCGAAGACCATGATCAGCGAGCCGGTAGACACTTTGTCGCCGGTGCTGATTTTGATCTCTTTAACGGTACCGGCGAACGGCGCAGGCACTTCCATAGAAGCTTTGTCGCCTTCAACGGTGATCAGTGACTGTTCAGCGGCAACTTTGTCGCCCACTTTCACCATCACTTCGGTCACTTCAACTTCGTCACCGCCGATGTCCGGTACGTTAACGTCTTTCGCGCCGCCAGCAGCCGCTGGTGCAGCGGCCGGAGCCGGAGCAGCAGCCTGAGCAGGCGCAGCGGCAGGTGCTGCACCCGCCACTTCAAAGACCATGATCAGCGAGCCGGTAGACACTTTGTCGCCGGTGTTGATCTTGATCTCTTTAACGGTACCGGCGAACGGTGCTGGCACTTCCATAGAGGCTTTGTCGCCTTCTACGGTGATCAGTGACTGCTCAGCCGCAACGGTGTCGCCCACTTTCACCAGGATTTCGGTAACTTCAACTTCGTCACCGCCGATGTCAGGCACATTTACTTCTTTCGCTGCCGCGGCCGCTGCTGGAGCAGCAGCAGGAGCGGCTTCTTTCTTCTCTTCCTGCGCAGGTGCAGCAGCTGCTGCACCGTCGGCGGAATCGAAAATCATGATCAGTTTGCCAGTCTCGGTTTTATCGCCAACAGAGACTTTGATCTCTTTAACGATGCCAGCCTGAGGAGACGGGACTTCCATAGAGGCTTTGTCGCCTTCTACGGTGATCAGCGACTGTTCAGCTTCAACTTTGTCGCCTACTTTGACCAGGATCTCGGTGATTTCAACTTCATCAGCCCCGATGTCCGGTACATTGATTTCGATAGCCATTATTCTTTTACCTCTTACGCCAGACGCGGGTTAACTTTATCTGCATCGATGTTGAATTTGGTGATTGCGTCTGCAACCACTTTCTTATCGATTTCGCCACGTTTAGCCAGTTCGCCCAGTGCTGCTACTACCACGTAGGAAGCATCAACTTCGAAGTGGTGACGCAGGTTTTCGCGGCTGTCAGAACGACCGAAGCCGTCAGTACCCAGTACGCGATAATCATCAGCTGGAACGTAAGTACGAACCTGCTCAGCGAACAGTTTCATATAGTCAGTAGACGCCACCGCTGGCGCGTCGTTCATCACCTGAGCGATGTACGGAACGCGTGGGGTTTCCATTGGGTGCAGCATGTTCCAGCGCTCACAATCCTGGCCATCACGCGCCAGTTCAGTGAAGGAGGTCACAGAGTACACATCGGAACCCACACCGTAGTCTTTCGCCAGGATCTGCGCTGCTTCACGAACGTGACGCAGGATAGAACCGGAGCCCAGCAGCTGAACTTTACCTTTGCTACCTTCGATGGTTTCGAGTTTGTAGATACCTTTACGGATACCTTCCTCGGCACCTGCTGGCATTGCCGGCATGTGGTAGTTTTCGTTCAGGGTGGTGATGTAGTAGTAAACGTTCTCTTGCGCTTCACCGTACATGCGCTGCAGACCGTCATGCATGATGACTGCCACTTCGTACGCGTAAGACGGGTCGTAAGAGATACAGTTAGGGATAGTCAGAGACTGAATGTGGCTGTGACCATCTTCGTGCTGCAGACCTTCACCGTTCAGGGTCGTACGACCAGAAGTACCACCGATCAGGAAGCCGCGAGCCTGCTGGTCGCCTGCCTGCCAGCACAGATCACCGATACGCTGGAACCCGAACATGGAGTAGTAGATGTAGAACGGGATCATCGGCAGGTTGTTGGTGCTGTAAGAGGTCGCAGCAGCCAGCCAGGATGCGCCTGCACCCAGTTCGTTGATACCTTCCTGAAGGATCTGACCTTTCTCGTCTTCTTTGTAGTATGCAACCTGCTCACGGTCCTGCGGGGTGTACTGCTGGCCGTTCGGGCTGTAGATACCGATCTGACGGAACAGACCTTCCATACCGAAAGTACGCGCTTCGTCGGCGATGATTGGAACCAGACGATCTTTGATTGACTTGTTCTTCAGCATCACGTTCAGGGCACGAACGAAAGCGATAGTGGTAGAGATCTCTTTGTTCTGCTCTTCCAGCAGCTGAGAGAAGTCTTCCAGGGCTGGCAGTTCCAGCTTCTCGGTGAAGTTAGGCTGACGAGCAGGCAGGTAGCCTTTCAGCGCCTGACGACGTTCGTGCAGGTACTTGTGCTCTTCAGACCCTTCCGGGAAGGTGATGTAAGACAGGTTTTCTACCTGCTCATCGGTCACTGGAACGTTGAAACGGTCGCGGATATAACGCACGCCGTCCATGTTCATTTTCTTAACCTGGTGAGCGATGTTTTTACCTTCTGCGGTATCACCCATGCCGTAACCTTTGATGGTGTGGGCCAGGATCACAGTCGCTTTACCTTTGGTTTCCTGCGCTTTTTTCAGTGCAGCGTAAACTTTCTTCGGATCGTGACCACCGCGGTTCAGCGCCCAGATCTGCTCGTCAGTCCAGTCTGCAACCAGGGCTGCGGTTTCAGGATATTTGCCGAAGAAGTGCTCACGAACGTAGGCACCGTCTTTGGATTTGAAGGTCTGGTAGTCGCCGTCAACGGTTTCGTTCATCAGCTGGATCAGTTTACCGCTGGTGTCTTTACGCAGCAGCTCATCCCAACGACCGCCCCACATGACTTTGATCACGTTCCAGCCTGCACCCGCGAAGATGCCTTCCAGTTCGTTAATGATCTTGCCGTTACCGGTTACCGGACCATCCAGACGTTGCAGGTTACAGTTGATGATGAAGCACAGGTTGTCCAGCTTCTCACGGGTCGCGATGGTGATCGCGCCTTTAGATTCTGGCTCATCCATTTCACCGTCGCCCAGGAAGGCGTAAACGGTCTGCTCAGAGGTGTCTTTCAGACCACGGTGTTCCAGGTACTTCAGGAATTTAGCCTGATAGATTGCACCAATTGGGCCCAGACCCATAGATACGGTCGGGAACTGCCAGAACTCAGGCATCAGTTTAGGGTGCGGATAAGAAGACAGACCCTTACCGTGAACTTCCTGACGGAAGTTGTTCATCTGCTCTTCAGTCAGACGACCTTCCAGGAAGGCACGTGCATAGATGCCCGGAGAGATGTGGCCCTGGAAGTACACCAGATCGCCGCCGTCTTTCTCGTTGGCTGCACGGAAGAAGTGGTTGAAGCACACTTCGTAAACGGTCGCAGAGGACTGGAAGGACGCCATGTGGCCACCCAGTTCCAGATCTTTCTTGGATGCGCGCAGAACGGTCATGATAGCGTTCCAGCGGATAGCAGAACGGATACGGCGTTCCAGATCCAGATTGCCCGGGTATTCCGGTTCGTCTTCGACGGCAATCGTGTTTACGTAGTTGCTAGCCCCTGCACCTGAAGCCACTTTCACGCCGCCTTTGCGCGCTTCTGAAAGCAGCTGATCAATCAGATACTGAGCACGCTCAACACCTTCTTCACGGATGACCGATTCGATCGCCTGTAGCCAGTCGCGAGTTTCGATCGGATCCACGTCATTTTGGAGACGTTCTGACATGGGGGTATTCCTTATCTATCTAATACGTTGATTTGTCTGGAACCTGTCCCATTGTGCTCTCGGTTAAGAACACAATAAGACAGGTTCTGCGTTTAGTTGCCGCGCTCTAAAAGTACCTGGCGCTTAATCCTTTCGTTGCTGTATGCGGCGCAATGAACGCTCGCGACGCGATTGTTCACGGCTGCGGTCCAGCAAGATTTCCTCAATGAAAGCCAGATGGCGGTGCGACGCTTCACGCGCCTGCTCCGGTTCCCCGGCCATTATCGCCTCGAATACTCGGGTGCGATGGTTGCTTACCAGCGGGAGCATCTCCCGACGGGCATACAACAATTCAAAATTCTGACGAACGTTCTGGGCCAGCATGGGCTCCATGCAGCGTAGCAGATGGAGGAGCACCACGTTGTGCGCTGCTTCGGTGACGGCAATTTGATACTGGACAACGGCGCTGGATTCGGCGTCTAAGTCGCCGGACTGCTGTGCCCGTTCAATGGCCTGATGCAGCTCGCGAATACGTACGCGGTCTTCATCAGTGCTGCGAAGGGCGGCGTAATAGGCCGCGATACCTTCCAGCGCGTGACGGGTCTCAAGCAGATCAAACTGGGATTCTGGGTGGTCAGAGAGAAGTTCTACCAGCGGGTCGCTGAAGCTCTGCCACAGGCTGTTTTGCACAAAGGTTCCGCCACCCTGACGACGGAGCAACAGGCCCTTTGCTTCGAGACGTTGAATCGCCTCACGCAGAGAGGGGCGTGAAACGTCGAACTGTTTTGCCAGCTCGCGTTCTGGCGGGAGTTTCTCGCCCGGGCGCAGTGTCCCTTCGAGAATCAAAAACTCCAGCTGCTGCTCAATCACATCGGAAAGTTTTGGTTGGCGAATTTTGCTGTAGGCCATATTCCCTGTCTTACGCCTTTTTGCCCGGAGTCAATTGGTCTTACCAATTTCATGTTCGTATCGCTAAAGTAACAAAGTATTCACCTTCTGTCCATATTGGTTTTGATTGAAATCAGGAAACCCGGCACATTTTAACAACCTTACAGAACTAACGTTTCAGGAATGTAACTTTGCACAAATGAAATGGTTACTCCCAAAGGGGCAGTTTTAACCATATTTAAACGAGGGATTTTGCAATCTGAAGCGATTCAACAAGGCAAAATATGAAAATTCGTCCACTTATGACGCATTTCTATTCTATAGGTTGGGGTATGAGGGGTTAACGTACCGATTTACAATTGGTTTCTTTTTATTCAAGTCGTCATCATCCCTTCATAAAGCAGGTGCATTCGCTGGCACTTACCACTATTCTGGCGGTAACGGAAGCCATCTCCGCTTTTTTCGGTATCGTTAACCGTAAAGAAATAAATACAGAATATGGACTTTCATAATTACACACGCACAGCGTGAACATAACAAACACACACGAGGTTTCAAATGGAAGCTCAACAGCATGGCGATCAGCTAAAGCGCGGCCTTAAAAACCGCCATATTCAGCTCATCGCCCTGGGCGGTGCTATTGGTACTGGCCTGTTTCTGGGCAGTGCGTCCGTTATCCAGTCGGCCGGTCCGGGCATCATTCTGGGTTACGCGATTGCAGGTTTCATTGCGTTTTTGATTATGCGCCAGTTAGGGGAAATGGTCGTTGAGGAGCCGGTTGCAGGCTCTTTTAGCCACTTTGCCTACAAATACTGGGGCAGCTTTGCGGGCTTCGCCTCTGGATGGAACTACTGGGTTCTTTACGTGCTGGTTGCTATGGCGGAACTCACCGCCGTCGGTAAATACATTCAATTCTGGTACCCGGAGATCCCCACCTGGGCGTCTGCGGCAGTCTTCTTCGTGCTGATCAACGCCATTAACCTGACCAACGTGAAAGTGTTTGGGGAAATGGAGTTCTGGTTCGCCATTATCAAAGTAATTGCCGTTGTAGCGATGATCATTTTTGGCGGCTGGCTGCTCTTCAGCGGCAACGGTGGCCCGCAGGCAACCGTGCGCAACCTCTGGGAACAGGGCGGGTTCCTGCCGCACGGCATGACCGGCCTGGTAATGATGATGGCGATCATTATGTTCTCCTTCGGCGGTCTGGAGCTGGTGGGCATCACCGCCGCGGAAGCCGACAACCCGGAGCAGAGCATCCCGAAAGCCACAAATCAGGTTATCTACCGTATTCTGATCTTCTACGTGGGCTCCCTGGCGGTCCTGCTCTCCCTGCTGCCATGGACACGCGTCACGGCGGATACCAGCCCGTTTGTGCTGATCTTCCACGAGCTGGGCGACACCTTCGTGGCGAACGCGCTCAACGTCGTAGTGCTGACCGCCGCGCTCTCTGTTTATAACAGCTGCGTTTACTGCAACAGCCGTATGCTGTTCGGCCTGGCGCAACAGGGCAACGCACCGAAAGCGCTGCTTACCGTTGATAAACGTGGCGTACCGGTTAACACCATTATCGTGTCGGCGGTCGTGACGGCGCTTTGCGTTCTGATTAACTACCTGGCACCGGAATCGGCCTTCGGCCTGCTGATGGCGTTGGTGGTTTCCGCGCTGGTGATCAACTGGGCGATGATTAGCCTCGCGCACATCAAGTTCCGCCGCGCCAAGCAGCAGCAGGGCGTAACCACGCGCTTCCCTGCCCTGCTCTATCCGCTGGGGAACTGGGTTTGCCTGCTGTTCATGGCGGCCGTGCTGATCATCATGCTCATCACGCCAGGCATGGCGATTTCCGTCTACCTCATCCCGGTGTGGATTGCGATCCTCGGCGTGGGCTATATGGTGAAACAGAAAAACGCCAAAACGGTGAAAGCGCACTAAGTGTTTTCTCGCTGTACCCGCAGTTGCGGGTACAGCGTCTTGTTACCTTCCTCACAAATTCACGCCAACAGCAAAATCCTCCATATCACCGCCCTTATATTGCAACGCATATATCCGTTTGCCAGCGAATAATTCTCTCCATACCGAAACCCGGAGATCTGTCGATGGATAACAACAAACTGTCAGTAAAAGAAAAGATCGGCTATGGCATGGGTGACGCCGGATGCAACATTATCTTTGGCGCCATCATGTTATTTGTTAACTATTTTTATACGGATATTTTTGGTCTGGCGCCTGCGCTGGTTGGAGTACTGCTGCTGTCCGTTCGCGTGATTGACGCCGTAACGGACCCAATCATGGGCGCGATTGCCGACCGCACCCGCAGCAAATATGGCCGATTTCGTCCATGGCTACTGTGGATTGCCTTCCCCTATGCGCTGTTCAGCATCCTGATGTTCACCACCCCAGAGTGGAGCTATAACAGCAAAGTTATCTATGCATTTGTCACCTACTTCCTGCTGTCGCTGACCTATACCGCCATCAACATTCCGTACTGCTCGCTCGGTGGCGTGATCACCAACGACCCAAAAGAGCGCGTAGCCTGCCAGTCCTATCGTTTTGTTATGGTCGGTATCGCCACGCTGCTGCTGTCGCTTACGCTCCTGCCAATGGCTGACTGGTTCGGTGGGGATAACAAAGCCAAAGGCTACCAGATGGCGATGACCGTGCTGGCGCTGATTGGTACCTGCATGTTCCTGTTCTGCTTCGCCACGGTGCGCGAGCGCGTTCGCCCGGCGGTACAAACCCACGACGAACTGAAAAACGACCTGAAGGATGTGTGGAAGAATGACCAGTGGGTGCGCATTCTGCTTCTGACGCTCTGCAACGTCTGCCCGGGCTTTATCCGCATGGCGGCCACCATGTATTACGTCACCTGGGTAATGGGGCAAAGCACCCATTTCGCCACGCTGTTTATCAGCCTGGGCGTTGTCGGCATGATGTTCGGCAGTATGCTGGCGAAAGTGCTGACCGACCGCTGGTGCAAGCTGAAGGTCTTCTTCTGGACCAACATCGCGCTGGCGATTTTCTCCTGCGCCTTCTACTTCTTCGACCCGAAAGCGACGACAACCATTGTTGTGCTTTACGTCCTGCTGAATATCCTGCACCAGATCCCATCCCCTCTGCACTGGTCACTGATGGCCGACGTGGACGACTACGGTGAATGGAAAACCGGGAAACGTATCACCGGGATAAGCTTCTCCGGCAACATCTTCTTCCTGAAGCTGGGTCTGGCGATTGCCGGGGCGATGGTTGGCTTCCTGCTCTCCTGGTACGGTTATGACGCGGGCGCAAAAGCGCAGAGCGCGGATGCCATCAACGGCATTGTGCTGCTCTTTACCGTCATTCCTGGCACTGGATATTTAATTACCGCGGGCGTTGTAGGTCTGCTGAAAGTGTCCCGTGAGACCATGAAGCAAATC
>OKDQ01000198.1_pt1 | contig 11245 bp, 7 predicted proteins | sample 1615051 | NCBI WGS metagenome assembly OKDQ01 (sample SAMN04436990, study PRJEB24849) | human gut metagenome | biome: human gut; feature: NICU; material: stool | host: Homo sapiens | place: USA: Saint Louis, MO | collected 2013-03-17
TTGTAGCGCTGCGCGGCGGGGAGGTAAACCCCGGACCCCTCACCCTAACCCTCTCCCCCGGGGGGAGAGGGGACTAAAACACCCTCTCCCCTCTGGGGAGAGGGCAGGGTGAGGGGAGAATGTTGTCAGGCAATCCTGCACGCATCCGCTTCCCAGCGATACCCCACGCCGTACACCGCGCGAATAAACGACTGGTCGGCGTCCAGCGCCTCCAGCTTGCGGCGCAGGTTTTTGATGTGGCTGTCGATGGTGCGGTCGGTCACCACGCGGTAATCGTCATACAGATGGTTGAGCAGCTGTTCGCGGGAAAACACTTTTCCCGGCTCGTGGGAGAGGGTTTTCAGCAGGCGGAACTCCGCGGGGGTGAGATCCAATAGTTTGCTGCGCCAGCTCGCCTGGAAGCGGCTTTCGTCGACGATCAGCGGGCTTTGCGCATCCAGCACCTGCAATTCACGCTGCGGCTTGCAGCGGCGGAGGATGGTTTTCACGCGAGCGACCACCTCCCGCGGGCTGTAAGGCTTGCAGATGTAATCGTCGGCGCCGATTTCGAGCCCCAGCAGACGGTCGATCTCTTCGATTTTGGCCGTCACCATCACGATGGGCACATCGGAGAAACGACGAATTTCCCGGCACAGGGTCAGGCCGTCAGTACCCGGCAGCATCAGATCAAGCAGGATCAGATCCGGCGGCGTCTGGCGCACGTAGGGCAGCACCTGGTCGCCGTGGCTGATAAGCGTTGGCGCATAGCTCGCAGCGCGCAAATAGTCGATCAGCAGTTGCCCAAGTTTAGGCTCGTCTTCCACGATCAAAATACGCGGTGTGTTGTCGTCAATCGGTAACTCGGTCATGCTTCCCTCGATAAATCCCGTTCCAGAGGTAACTCTACTGTAATGCTAACCCCGCCAAAAGGCGAATGGGCGGCGCGGATGGTGCCACCATGCGCCTCCACAATGTTTACGCAAATCGCCAGCCCAAGGCCGGAGCCCCCGCTGGCGCGGTTGCGTGAACCTTCGGTGCGATAGAAGCGCTCGAACAGTTTTTCCAGCTGCGCATCCTTCACGCCAGGGGCGGAGTCCGCAAAGGTCAGGGCAAAGCGCCCGTTTTCCTGCCTGCCGGAAATATGCAACCCGCCGCCGCCGTCGGTGTAGCGGAGGCTGTTCTCCAGCAGATTATTGAACAGCTGCATCAGGCGATCTCTGTCACCGAATACCACCGCGCTGTCAGGCAGCGAGAGGTTGATTTTCAGGTCACGGCTGGCGAAGCGTTCGCGGAACGCGCCGGTCACGACTTCAAGGATATTGATCACGTCGATTGGGGCTTTCTGGTAGGCCAGGGCGCCTTCATCGGACATGGAAAGCTGATGCAGATCGTCCACCAGCTTGGTCAGCGTGCCGACTTCCGCCTGTAGCGAGGCCACGGATTCGGGGGTGAACTGCCGCAAGCCGTCCTGAATCGCCTCCAGCTCACCGCGCAGCACCGCCAGTGGGGTGCGCAGCTCGTGCGAAATGTCGGCCATAAAGTCGCGGCGCATCTGCTGGTTTTTCTCCAGCGTGCTGGCGAGCTGGTTGAAGTCCTGCGCCAGCTTGCCCAGTTCATCCTGACTGCGGGTGTCCACGCGGGTCGAGAAATCACCCGCCGCCAGCTTATGCGTGCCTTCCACCAGGCGTTTAACCGGCGCCAGCAGGCCGCGCGCCAGCGGGAAGGTGGCGAGCGCCGCAAGCAGGGTAGAAAGCGCGACAATCAGCCAACTGGTCTGGCGCTGCTGGCGGTCAAAGTTGATGTCGGTGTTGCGCGTCAGCCGCTCGACCGGCGAGGCAATAACCCAGCCCACCGTGGCGCCGTTCGAGGTGATGGCGCGCTTTGTACCGTCCGGCGGTACCGGCGAGCGTGGGCCAACGAGCACGCGCATCTCCTGATCGATCACCCAGAACTGGGTGCGCCAGCCGTGCGGCGGCATGCCCGGCCCCGGGCGGTCGTCGTCATTATCGTGCTCCAGCGAGCGCAGAATTTGAAATATAAAACGATCGTTATTGCGCAGAAAACGCCAGTTACCGTGCAGGCTATACTGTTCCCCCAGCGCGTCGCTTAAGCCCTGTAAGCGCTGTTCGTTACCGTGCTTGATGTAGTCAATAAAGCCGCGCTCAAAGCTGACCCGCACCGCCCAGTGCATGGTAATCAGCAGGACGATACAGGTGGCGAAAATCGCCACAAAAAGCTTACCGGTGATCCCCGGACGCCAGAATTTCATGGTGCACTCCTTTTGCCGCGTCGGATCACAACGTTTTTGTTCGTGTCCTTCGGTACTCTGGCAAAAATAAAAGCGGGCAGGGCGATAATTACCGCCATGCTGAGGTAAGTGTATAAAAAGACCTGATGCGCGACGGGGGTGTCGGCGCTGAGATGGTGCTGACCGTACATGCCGAGCAGCAATCCGGCGACCGTGACCCCCACGCTCATAGAGAGCTGCATGATCATCGACAGCAGGCTGTTACCACTGCTCGCCAGTTCGTCCGGCAGATCTTTCAGCGTCAGGGTGTTCATCGACGAGAAGCGCATGGAGTTGATGATCCCCTGGCAGAACAGCACCAGCGGCAGGATGTAGTACCAGCCCAGCAGCGCCACGGCCATAAACAGCAGGCAAACCAGCGCCAGCCCGAGCGTGGCGGCCACCAGCACCCGGCGATAGCCAAAGCGGTTTACCACCTGCACCACAATACGCTTCATCCCCATGCTGCCGAGCACCATCGGGATCATCATCAGCCCGGCATGGAACGGCGAGAAGCCCATCCCAATCTGTAAAAATACCGGCGTCATAAACGGCAACATGCCGCTGCCGATGCGTCCGGCAAAGCTGCCGAACAGACCAAGACGGTAGGTGGGATTCTTGAACAGGTTCAGGCTAAACAGCGCGTTAGCGTTGCCTCTGGCATGCCACAGATACCAGAGAATGGCGGTGACACCCAGCGCTACCAGCAGGGCGAGCGACAGGGAGGAGATCCCCAGCCCTTTTTGCCCGTCGAGCGCCAGGGTGAGCGTCGCCATGCCAGCTGCCAGCAGGATGAAGCCAAAGAAATCAAAGCGCCGGGTCTGCATTTTATAGTTCGGCATCAGCGTCAGGGTGGCAATCGCGCCGATAATACCGACCGGCAGGTTGATCAGGAAGATCCAGTGCCAGGAGGCATACTCCACCAGAATACCGCCCAGCGCCGGGCCCAGCAGCGGGCCGACCTGACCGGGCAGGGTGACGAAGGTCATCGCCGCCATATACTGCGCGCGCGGAACAATTTTCATCACCGTTAACCGCCCGACGGGCACCATCATCGCGCCGCCGACGCCCTGTAGCACGCGCGCCATCACCAGCTGGTCGAGGGTATTGGCCTGGGCGCAAAACAGCGAGCGGGTGGTAAACAGCACAATGGCGGTGAAAAAGATGTGCCGCACGCCGACTTTATCCGCCAGCCAGCCGCTGGCGGGCAGCATCACGGCGACCGTCAGCACGTAGGCGACAATCACCATATGCATGTGCAGCGGGCTCTCCCCCAGGCTTTTCGCCATTGAGGGGAGGGCTGTGTTCACGATGGTCGTGTCCAGCGACTGCATAAAGAAGCCGAACGCGACGATCCACAATTGCCAGCGAACGTTACTGGGTAGGTCGGTCATTTACTCGGTCACCGTGGTTCTCTTTTTACGCGAAAAACGCAGCCGCAGGCGGTCAAAGAACAGATAGACTACCGGCGTGGTGTAGAGCGTCAGCAGCTGGCTCATCACCAGGCCGCCAACGATCGTGATCCCCAGCGGCTGGCGCAGTTCAGAGCCGTCACCGCCGGATATGACCAGCGGCAGTGCGCCGAACAGCGCGGCCAGCGTAGTCATCATGATCGGGCGAAAACGCAGCAGACAGGCCTGGAATATCGCCTCGTCCGGCGTCAGGTTGCCGTTGCGCTGGGCGTCCAGGGCAAAGTCGACCATCATTATCGCGTTTTTCTTCACAATACCTATTAATAGCATGATCCCAATGAGCGCGATGAGGCTGAATGGAGCACCGAACAGCTCCAGCGCCAGCAGCGCCCCCACGCCCGCAGAGGGAAGCGTGGAGAGAATGGTCAACGGATGCACGTAGCTTTCGTACAGCACGCCCAGCACGATGTACACCGTGGCAATGGCCGCCAGGATCAAAATGACCTGCGAGTTCATGGTGTCCTGGAACACCTGCGCCGTACCGGCAAAGCTGCCGCGCACGGAGGAGGGCACCCCAAGCTGGGTCATGGCGCGGTTGATGGCGTCACTGGCCTCAGACAGCGACGAGCCGGTTGGCAGGTTAAACGAGACGGTCGAGGCGGCGGAAAGCCCCTGGTGGTTCACCGACAGCGGCGCGTTCGACGGCTGCCAGCTGGCGAAGTACGACAGCGGGATCGCCTTGCCGTCATCATTGATCACAAACATCTTGTCCAGCGCGCTGATGTCCTGGGTGTAGCGCGGATCAACTTCCATTACCACCTTGTACTGGTTCATCGGCTGATAGATGGTGGAGACTTCACGCTGCCCGAAGGCGTTGTTAAGCAGGCTGTTGGCCGCCTCCACGTTAATGCCCAGGCGGGCCATAGTTTCACGATCGTAGGTGAGCGCCATCTCCGCGCCGTTGTTCTGGCTGTCGGAGTTCACGTCCGCCAGCTGCGGCAGCGCGGCCAGCGCTTTACGGATCTTCGGCTCCCACTCGCGCAGGGCGGCTAAGTCATCCGAGAGCAGGGTGTACTGATAGCTGGCGTTAGCCTGTCGTCCGCCGACGCGGATATCCTGAACGGCCATCAAAAACAGGTTCGCCCCCGGCTCTTTGGCGAGCTTCACCCGCAAGCGGTCAATGATCTGCTGCGCCGTTTCGTGACGTTCACCGCGCGGCTTAAGGGTAATAAACATCATCCCGCTGTTAACGCGCGAGCCGCCGGTAAAGCCGGTAACGTTGTCTACGGCCGGATCTTCCCGGATGATTTTCATAAAGTCCTGAAGCTTGCCGCGCATCGCCTGGAACGAAATGCTCTGGTCTGCCTGAATACCGCCCATCAGCACGCCGGTATCCTGCTCCGGGAAGAAAGTTTTCGGGATGGTGATATACATCCAGACGTTGAGCCCGATGGTGGCGATAAGCACCAGCCCGACAATACGCGTGTGGTTCAGCACCCATTTCAGCGATTTGCCGTAGCCGGACTGCATCGCCATCAGGACGTGGCCAAAGCCTTTCCTGCGCGGCTGTGAGTGTGGTTGGCTGCGCTTTAGCATCCAGCCGCACATCATCGGCGTTAGCGTCAGCGAAATCACCAGTGAGATACCAATGGCGACGGAGAGCGTGACGGCAAATTCGCGCAGCAGTCGCCCCGGCAGGCCGCCCATCAGCAGCAGCGGCAGGAACACCGCCACCAGCGACAGGCTCATGGACAGGACCGTGAAGCCCACTTCGCGCGTCCCCTGAAGCGCCGCCTGGAGCGGCTTCATGCCCGCTTCCAGATGACGCGAGATATTCTCCAGCACCACGATGGCATCATCCACCACAAAACCGGTGGCAATCGTCAGCGCCATCAGCGACAGGTTGTTAAGGCTAAACCCGCACAGGTACATGGCGGCAAAGGTGCCTATCAGCGATACCGGGACCGCTACCGCCGGGATCAGCGTGGCGCGCCCCGAGCGCAGGAACAGGAACACCACCAGAATTACCAGCGCGACGGAGATGATCAGCGTTTGCTCTACCTCTTCAAGCGAGGCGCGGATGGTGGGGGAGCGGTCCTGCGCAATCTGGAGATCGATGGCCGCCGGAATGGTTTCCTGAAGCTCCGGCAGCCGCGCGCGGATGCTGTTCACCGTCTGAATGATGTTGGCTTCCGGCAGCTTGCGGATCATCAGCAAAATCGCCGGTTTGGCATTGGTCATCCCGGCGTTACGCACGTCCTGCACCGAATCGGTGACGCTGGCGACGTCGCTCAGGCGCACCGCCGCGCCGTTATTGTAGTGAATAATCAACGGCTGATACTCGGCGGCGGTTTTCAGCTCGTCGTTGGTCTGGATCTGCCAGCGGTGGCTGCTGTCCTCAATCGCACCCTGCGGCTTACGCACGTTGGCGTTGCTGATAGCGGATCGCACGTCGTCAAGCGACACGCCCTGATTAAACAGCGCCTGCGGATTCAGCCCCACGCGCACGGCGGGCAAGGAGCTGCCGCCGACGTCCACGTCGCCCACGCCGTCAATCTGGGCGATGGTTTGCGCCAGCTGGGTGGAGGCAAAATCGTACAGCTCGCCCTGGGAGTAGGTCTCTGACGTAAGCGTCAGGATCATGATCGGCGCATCGGACGGGTTGGCCTTGCGGTAGGTTGGACGGCTCGGCATGCCGCTCGGCAGCAGGCTTTGGGCGGCGTTAATCGCGGCCTGCACGTCACGCGCCGCACCGTTAATATCCCGGTCGAAGTTAAATTCCAGAATGATGCGCGTGCTGCCCAGCGAACTGCTGGAGGTCATCTCGTTAACCCCGGCAATTCGCCCAAGCGATCGCTCAAGCGGCGTCGCCACCGATGAGGCCATGGTTTCCGGCGAAGCACCCGGCAGCGAGGCGCTGACCATGATCACCGGGAAATCGACCTGCGGTAGCGGGGCCACCGGCAGCAGCCGGAAGCCGAGCACGCCGCACAGGGTGATAGCGACGGAGAGTAAAATCGTCGCCACCGGACGGTAAATGAAGAGGGCGAAAAACTTCACTTACGCCTCCTCTTCACGTTTCGGGAAGCGGCCTTTCGTCCACAGGGCCAGACGGTCAAACAGCAGGTAGATAACCGGCGTGGTAAACAGCGTCAGCACCTGGCTCACGAGCAGACCGCCGACCATGCCGATGCCCAGCGGACGGCGCAGTTCGGCCCCCACGCCGGTGCTTAGCATCAGTGGCAGGGCGCCCAACAGGGCGGCGAGGGTGGTCATCAGGATCGGGCGAAAACGCAGCAGACAGGCCTGGTAAATGGCCTCGCGCGGCGCCATACCCTGCTCGCGCTCGGCGGCCAGTGCAAAGTCGATCATCATGATGGCGTTTTTCTTCACGATGCCGATAAGCAGGATGATGCCAATTATCGCAATCACGTCCAGTTCGCTCCCCGCCAGCATCAGCGCCAGCAGCGCCCCCACGCCCGCTGTCGGCAGGGTGGAGAGGATGGTGATCGGGTGGATGAAACTCTCATACAGCACGCCAAGCACGATATACATCGCCACCACCGCCGCGACAATCAGCCAGACGGTGCTGCCCAGCGCGGCCTGGAACGCCAGCGTACTGCCCTGGAACTGGGTCTGAATATCGGACGGGAAGCTGAGTTCTTTCTCCGCGCCCAGAATGGCCTCCACCGCTTCGCCCAGGGAATACCCGTCCGGCACGTTGAACGAAATGGTGGTGGACGGGAACTGATCGAGATGGTTAATCGACAGCGGGGTGTGGCGCTCTTCCACGCTGGCAATGGCGCTGAGCGGCACAATCCCGCCGTCTTTGCTGGTCAGGCGTATTGAGTCCAGCGCGGCAAGCCCGGGCGTGTTCTCGGTGTTATGTTCCAGCACCACGCGATACTGGTTGGCCTGGGTGTAAATGGTGGAGATCAGTCGCTGACCAAAGGCGTTATACAGGGCGTTATCCACATCGGACATGGTAATGCCCAGACGGCTGGCGGTGTCGCGGTTGACGTTCACGTACGCCGCCAGCCCTTTATCCTGCCAGTCGCTGCTGACGTCAGAAACCTGCGGCAGTGCTTTCAGCTTATCCACCAGCTGCGGCACCCAGGTGCTGAGTGCATCAAGCGAGGTGGCCTGGAGCGTAAACTGGTACTGCGTGCGGCTCACCTGCGTATCAATGGTTAAATCCTGGATCGGTTGCAGATACAGCTCAATGCCCGGCACGCGCGCCACCGCGCTTTGCAGGCGCTCAATTACCGCGTTGACGCGATCGTCGCGGTCATCAAGCGGTTTAAGGTTAATTTGCAGGCGCGCGCTGTTGAGCGACGGGTTGGTGCCATCCACGCCCACGTAGGCAGTCAGGCTTTCCACCGCCGGATCTTTCATGATGATCTCAGACACCTGCTGCTGGCGCTGCGCCATGTTGGCGAAGGAGACCGTCTGCGGCGCCTGAAGCGTGCCCTGAATAATGCCGTTGTCCTGAATCGGGAAGAAGCCTTTCGGAATGAAAATCCACAGCATCACGCTGAGCGCCAGGGTGCCGAGCGCCACGCCGAGCGTCGCCCAGGGATGGTTCAGGACTTTCGCCAGCACGCGGCCGTAGGCGGCGATAATGCGCTCGAACATCCGCTCGGAGGCGCGCGAGAAGCGGTTTTGCTTGCGCAAAGATTCGTGGCTCAGCATGCGGGCGCACATCATCGGCGTTAGCGTCAGCGGCCCCACGGCAGAGATCAGAATGGCGACCGCCAGCGTCACGGCAAACTCGCGGAACAGCCGCCCGACGATATCGCCCATAAACAGTAGCGGGATCAGCACCGCAATCAGCGAGAAGGTGAGCGAGATGATGGTAAAGCCAATTTCTCCTGCGCCCTTCAGCGCGGCGGCTAAGGGCTTTTCACCTTTTTCGATATAGCGCGAGATGTTCTCGATGACCACGATGGCATCGTCCACCACGAACCCGGTGGCGATGGTGAGCGCCATCAGCGTCAGGTTATTAATCGAAAAGTCGAGGAATACCATCACCGCAAACGTCCCGACCAGCGAGAGCGGCACGGCGACGGCGGGAATGATGGTTGCCGGAACGTTGCGCAGGAACAGGTAGATGATCATCACCACCAGCGCAATCGCCAGCATCAGCTCGAACTGGGTGTCTGACACCGAGGCGCGAATATTCGTGGTGCGGTCAGAAAGCACTTTCACGCTCACCGATTTTGGCAGGCTTTCCACCAGCTGCGGCAGCATGGTGCGAATGCTGTCGGCGGTATCAATAATGTTCGCGCCCGGCTGGCGCTGAACGTTCATGACAATCGCCTGCTGCTTATTGGCCCACGCCCCGAGCCAGCTGTTTTCCGCGCCTTGTTCGACGGTTGCCACGTCGCCGAGGCGGATCGGCGCGCCGTTTTGATAGGCCACAATCAGCTGGCGGTATTCATCGGCGGACTGCATCTGGTCGTTGGCAGAGAGCGTGACCGCACGGGTTGGGCCGTCCAGCGAGCCCTTCGCTGAGTTAACGTTGGCGCTGCTGATGGCGGTGCGAATGGTTTCGCTGGTTAACCCCAGCGCGGCAATGGCCTGGGCATTGAGCTTAACGCGCACAGCGGGGCGTTGACCGCCCGCCAGCGTCACCAGTCCCACGCCGGTCACCTGCGAAATCTTCTGCGCCACGCGGGTTTCAACCATGTCTTCCACCTGCGTCATCGGCATGGCCGAGGAGGTGACGGCAAGGGTCATGATCGGTGGATCCGCCGGGTTGACCTTGCTGTAAACCGGTGGATTCGGCAGGTCAGACGGCAGCAGGTTAGTGGCAGCGTTAATCGCGGCCTGCACCTCCTGCTCGGCGACGTCCAGCGACAGCGTGAGCTGGAACTGAAGCGTGACGACCGAGGCGCCGCCGGAGCTCTGGGAGGACATCTGCTTCAGGCCAGACATCTGGCCGAACTGGCGCTCCAGCGGGGCGGTGATGGCGGACGTCACCACATCCGGACTGGCGCCCGGATAGAGGCTGACAACCTGAATGGTCGGGTAGTCCACTTCCGGCAGCGCCGACACGGGCAGAAAACGGTAGCCAATGATCCCGGCCAGCAGGATCGCCACCATCAACAGGGTCGTCGCAACCGGACGTAAGATAAACAGGCGTGATGGCCCACCTGTAGAGCTCGGCGGCATCACCTGCATCAGGCTTTTGCTCCTGTATTCTGCGCTTCCACCACCTCGACCTGCGCCCCTTCGGTCAGACGGTCAATACCGTCGGTCACGACGCGGTCGCCAGCGGACAGCCCGGCACTGATCACCACCGTCTGACTGTCCTGGATCCCGGTTTTCACCAGATGTTTGCTGACCTTGTTTTCGCTGTTCAGCACCCAGACAAAGTTGCCTTCACTGCCCATTTGCAGGGCCGCCGTCGGGATCACCACGGCGTTTTCTTCTGTCGCGACCAGCATTCGCGCATTGACGAACTGATTCGGGAACAGGGCATCGTCCTGATTGTTGAAGCGTGCTTTAAGCTTGATGGTGCCGGTGGTGGTATCGATCTGGTTATCCAGGCTAAGTAGCGAACCTTCGCTCAGCTTCTGCTTGTTGGTGCGATCCCAGGCTTCAACCACCAGCGCTTTTCCGTCCTTCTGCGCCTGTATCACCGTCGCAATGTCGCTTTCCGGCAGGGTAAAGACGAGATCGATAGGGTGCGTTTGGGTGATCACCACGATGCCCGTGGTGTCGCCGCTGGAGATTTGGTTGCCGATATCAACCTGTTTCAGGCCCACGCGGCCGTCAATCGGCGCGGTGATCCGGCTCCAGTCGAGCTGGAGCTGGGCGCTGGCGACCGCGGCTTCGTCGGCCTTGATGGTGCCCTGAGATTCACTGACCAGAGACTGCTGGGTATCCAGCTCCTGGCGCGACACGAGGTTGGTTTTTACCAGCTGCTGATAGCGGGCTAAATCGCGGCGGGCATTGGCGAGGGTGGCTTTGTCTTTCGCGAGCTGCCCCTGCGCCTGCGCCAGGGCCACCTTAAACTGGCTTGGGTCGATTTCCGCCAGCAGATCGCCGGCTTTCACCTGCTGGCCTTCCTGGAAGTGGATGGCCATCAGCTGACCGTCCACGCGGCTACGTACCGTCACGGTGTTGGCGGCGGTAATGGTTCCCAGCCCGGAGAGATAACGAGGCACCGCTTTATTCACCGCCGTTGCCGCCTGCACCGGTGCCAGCGCCGCGCCGCGCATACCGTGGCGCCCGCCGCCCGTTGGACGTTGTGAGGGGCTATTGGCGCCAGCAGGTGCCGTGGAGTTCGCGGACTGGCTGTGCCAGTACCAGGCGGCCAGGACCACCACAATCAGACCAACGGCGATTGCCCAGCGGGATTTGTTACTGCCTTTCATCGTTATACGTTCTCGTCCTGAAACACTTTCGGGGAATGATACTAGTTTAGTCAGGTAACACAGCGGAAAAATGGAGGAAATATGGAAGACTGTCAGGAATGGTCTGAGTGTGGCGCGTTGTTTCGCCGGGTGGCGGCGTCGCCTTACCCGGCCGACAAGCTCCTAGCACCGGAGGCCGGGTAAGC
>OKDQ01000212.1_pt1 | contig 10796 bp, 7 predicted proteins | sample 1615051 | NCBI WGS metagenome assembly OKDQ01 (sample SAMN04436990, study PRJEB24849) | human gut metagenome | biome: human gut; feature: NICU; material: stool | host: Homo sapiens | place: USA: Saint Louis, MO | collected 2013-03-17
AAATCGCTGTTTTATTGGCAACTTGTTTACTTGTACAACCATTTTTATCTGTTTCAGCGTGGGCGATTGAAGGGGAGCAACAAACAGAACGTACGCAGACACAGCCAAAAACAGCAGAAACCAGTACAAGTGAAGCAACAAAAGAAAGCAGCGCACATTCTATAGAACAGTCATCAATGACGGAATCTAGTGCTATCACAGAAAAAGTAACCACCTCTTCCACAGAAATAAAACCAAGCGAAGAGCAGAAGCAAATCACGTTGACCTTTGAAACAACGGATCAAGCTTTGTTTCAAAATGATGCCAAAAGTTATCAAGTGGTAAAAGAAAAAAATCAGCCACTTCGGACAGAAGAATTACCAAAATGGGCGAATAGTGAGGAAAATGCGACTTTCGTTGGCTGGTCTTACCAAGGAAAAACATATACAAATGAAGAACTTCTTCAATTAGAGTTTTCAGAAGATACACAACTTACGGCTGTCTTTAAACAGAAACTGACACGCATGGCCAGAGCTGTTTCAGTTGATCAGTCCATTGCGGACACAATTGCTCCTGCGGATAAAACAAAAGTGATTGTTGTGCCAAGTCCTGCAGGAGATGGAGCAGCGTACAAAGAATATGCATCGACAGAGGCTGGCTTGAAAGACGCCTTGTTTGATTTGTCTCAACAGGGGAACAATGGCGATTTCCCTCTTTATATAGGAAACAATATTACGACGAGTGCGGCGACCACCGCTAAAGTGATTCCTGACACCGTTACGGCAAGTAATATGACCTTTTACGCCTTGCAAGGCAAGGTCAATCATTTAGTGATTACTGGAAACAGCGCGGATCCGATTAGTATGGATCAAACGGCGCCAACGGGTTCTAAGACGTTAGGATTTAATCAAAATATCTATTTTGGCTCAAACATCACTTTGAGAAATCTAAACTATACAGGTACGAATATGTATTTAAATGGTTACAGTTTGAACTTGAATGGCGGTTCTATTTGAAACGGTCTGACCGTATACGGTGGAACGGATACAGGAGATGTTTCAGGAAACCCAACTTTAACAGTAAATAGTACAGGTACAGGGACATGGAATTTCTATGGCGGAAACCAAAATGGTGGTAATTTAGCTGGAAATCCTACGATTGTTATTAACAATACACGGAGCGGACTAAATACATTAAGTGGGGGCGCCAATATTGGGACAGTGACTGGGAATACTTCATTGGTTGTCAATGATTCTGGTGGCAGAATTGCTTCAATTTATGGGGGCGGTTATGGGACCAACGCAACCAACACAGCGAATGTTACTGGTAACGTCTCAACAAAGGTTGCGATTACGAATGCTGCTACAGGTTTCCAATTAAGTACGTATTATGGCGGTGTTCAATACGGAAATATTGGTGGAAAAGTAACAAACGATATTTCTGGATATGGCCGTTGGTATACAGCGGGTCAACGTTTTATTGGTGGCTCTTCCCGTGGCGATATAGGAACGAATAGTACGACTGATGCAATTACTACAAATTTAAATACACAGTTGTATAGTGCGGGTCGTGCAGATTTTGAAGGAGGCAACCAATATTCTGGAACGATCATCGGAGATATTACGAATGTGGTTACAGCAGGAATGAATTCCGCTGGTGGTATTAATGATTTTAACGGCGGTGCTGGTAACAATGTTTCGAAATTTAACAAGAGTCAAATTGGGGCCTCAAATGAAGCAACGTATGATGCTTATACACCACAACAAAGAGCAGAATTAGCCAAATCAGCAGCAGCTTTTAAAGTTTTTGGAAATATTTCTTCTAAATTAGTCAGCGGTTCGTTTAATAATGGTGCAATTTACTCAACTGCAGCTGGCCGCGGCGGCTATATTGAAGGAAATACAACAATTGAAGTGGGAACAGCGAATGGTGATGGGTCTTTAGGTGGCGATGGTATGGCTTATTCAGGCGCAAAACCGACGAGTTTAGATTATTCAACGACCGATAAAAGTCGTGGGTATAGTTCAGGTTGGGATATTGTTGGTGGCGGCGGCTATCCTGCTAGTAATGATACTTGGGATATCTATATAAAAGGAGATACTAAGACTGTTTTAAATAATACCATTGCTCGCTGGACATATGGTGGCTCTTTTTCAGGTGTCGTTGAAGGCAATACTTCTAACACATTGAATGGCGGGATTGCTGACACATTAGAAGGAACAGGCTATCAAGCAGCTCGAGTTTATGGAAACGGTCAAACAATCGTTAATAATGGTCAAGTCGATTGGTTTCTTTCAGGCGGTGGCTGGAATGATGCCAAAAATGTTGGGAATGTCGGTGTAACGGTTTATGAAGGAGTAATTAATGCTTCGATGGGCGCTTCTTATGGAGCAAGCGGTGGCCATACAATTACTGGTAATTCAGACAATCGCAGCTACGGAGGAAATTTCTCAGGAACTCCTCGGACAGGCGCGAACGGTTTTTCAGGTGGGATTACCAATGCGGGCTCACTTCTTGGAAATGCCAAACTCTTAATTGATTTAAGAAATTACAACGGAGAGTTTAAGTTGCCTGGTAATACCTACATTACTGGTGGTCGGCCCTATGGTCAAAATACGACACTAGGAACGGATGAATCAAACACAATTACTTTAAATATTTTCACTAAAACAGGTGTGGAATCTCTAAATGGGGCCAGCATTTACGGTGATGGTGGAACCAATGCTGCGTATACCAAGAACGGCAAGATTACAATGAATATTCAAGCAGCGGGTTCTAGTATTGGAAATTTATATGCGACACAGTATTCCAATATCAGTGGCGGAAAAATCTTACGTGATGTTACCGCAAATGTTCAAGGTGCAGTTAGTATTAACGGTTTATCCGGTGGTTCATCAACAGATAATTTCACTAATGCAATTGTGAATGCTAGTTCAAATAAAGTGGCCTTTAACTTTGGGACTAACGTTGACGGCACCGATAACTATCAAACAGAACCACTAAATGCGACAGGCTTAGGCGTTGTCAACTTTACGGAATTAAATGTCACCAATGGCATTAAATTAATGGCTAATGGTGGGAACATCAAAAATGGCGTTTCTGCTACTGCCGCGAACCACAGTACGACTTACAATGAATTCGGATCAATTCATCTATCTAAAAACGCTGGAATTGGGATCACCAACACGGCCAATTTAATCTCAGCTAGCAAACTAACGGTTCAGGATCATGCAACATTAGAAACAATTCCTGGTACAGGTAAGGTAAACATTGCGGATTTTGAAGCTGTCGATCCAACAAAAGATGAACTTTTATGGATTAAACCAACGACAGATACAACTGCTTTGGTGGATAGCACAGGGACTTGGTTTGGAAATGTCAAAGCCTATCAGGTCTTGACGATTAATCCAACGGTCAATAATGCTACAAAACTTACGCCAACAACGTTTCATGGGATTGAAAAAGCGACTGGAAAAACATTTATTGGCGATAACGATGTGACCAAGGGCGCCAATGGCTATGGAATAGCAATTCCTGGCTCTATCATCGATTATGAAGTGGAAACGCCTGGAATTGTGGCAGGTGCAGGTACTATTTCTCATGATGTAAAAGAGGTCAAAGCCGGCAATGCGCCATTAACCTTACAAGCGTGGGGCACCGAAGTAGCTGGACAAAAAGTTCAAAAAGGACGTTTGATGATTCCGACCTCAAGTGCTTTAACACCAACCCTAAGCTTCCTTCCTGACGAAGTAACAGGTTCTTGGTTGCACCAAGGAACGGTTAAGTCTAGTGAAGTTGGGAGCGCGATAGAACAAATTCCAGAGCAAAAAGATACCACCCCGCTTTCATGGAAAGCGACGAATATGAACTACAGTTATCAGGTGAAAGTTCAATTTTCAAATAAAGTGGAACTTTCGGGGCAATCGGTGATTGTCACAGAAGATGAGGCAGCGCAACTAACAACTGTTGATAAGGTAGTGGAAATGCTTGGCGCAAAAGGTCGGCCGTTTTTCAAGACCTCATTAAAAGAGACGGATTTACCACAAATTCAAGCGCCGTTAGCAGAAAAAACTGTATCGCGGACACATGATATTCAATTAGAAGCAGGGACGTCAGGAGATAATTTGCAAAACAAAACGGTTCATTTAGTTGTTGTGAAAAATGAAAGTGTCCTTGCCAAAGATCGTTCGTTTGCCTTGTATGCGACAAGTGCGCATTTGAAATTAAAAGAAGCAAATGGCTTAACGAATTCAGACGAGTTGGCACAATGGACACAAGCAACGGTGATTTTCGCAGATGGTCGGGCCAATCAAACACCAAGTCTTGATGCCGCAACCTTCCAAGCCATTCAGCAAGCGAAACCAGAAGAATTAGCCAAAACGGTGCCAGCCAATTATCAATTTACAGAAGCTGGTGAAACGTTAAATAAAAAAGTCAATGTGTCTATTTCAGGTGAATTAACGTTAGAAAAAGTACCTAAAACAATTGATTTTGGCAAACAAAAAATTTCTGCCAAGCCAGAAGTTTACTGGCCAACTCTTTCAGATGATTTAGTCGTTCAAGACACACGTGGGACAGAAAGTACGCCTTGGAAACTGAATGTTCAGGTAACGAATCCCTTAACGAACGGCACAGATCAATTGGAAGATTTGTCATTGGTTACAGACAAAGGAGAATTTTTACTCAATAAAGGAGATACGGTTGTTACAGAAAATGAAGGCTCCGGTTCAGGTAGTTATACAATTAACCAAGGTTGGGGTGCGGCAAACCAACGGGGACTTAAACTATCTGTGCCAGTCGAGAAACAAAAAGTTGGCGAATTCAAAGGGACATTGTCATGGTCATTAGTCATGGCACCATAACAAGGAGGAGAGAAGTGAGATGAAAAAATACCTTTTGCTTAGTTGTTTTTTAGGTCTTTTCAGCTTCTGTCATTCAGACACTGCGTTTGGGGAAGCAGCTTATGAAAATAGTGGTGTTGTCTCCTTTTATGGAACGTATGAATATCCCACAGAAGAGTCGACAACAGCGACTAGTAATTCTTCCACAACGACTGAACCCACCAAGCCAGCTGACGGAGGCGCTTCATCCGTCCTTTCTTCTGGCGTATATGGGTCGCGACAAGGAAGATTACCAGCGACAGGTACCACCAATCAAGGACCATTTATTTATTTGGGAATCAGCCTTATCACTATAGGCATATTATTTATTAAAAGGAGAAGAGAAGATGAAAAAAACAGTATTAGCAGTAGTAGGGATTGTAGGATTTAGCGGTGTCCTAGCGACACAACAAGCATTTGCGGAAGACATTAACGTGAACTATACAAGTAATGGCGCCATTACATTTGAACCAGATACAGATCCAACGAAGCCAGTTAACCCAACCAATCCAGATGAAAAAGTTGAACCAGAAGATCCAACTGACCCAACTGGACCAAAACCAGGGACTGCAGGCCCCTTATCAATTGACTATGCTTCAAGCTTTCAATTTGGCGCCCAAAAAATCACTTCCGATACGAAAGATTATTACGCACAAATTCAAACATTTAAAGATGGAACAACAGGTCCCAACTATGTTCAGGTAACGGATAAACGTGGGACACAAGAAGGCTGGACGTTAAGCGCTGTACAAAATGGGCAATTCAAAACAGCCCAAAATGAAGAATTAGTTGGGGCCGCTTTATCGATTGCCAATGCAGGTGTGACATCGATTGTTGATGCCGCATACGCGCCAACACCAACAGCAGCACATACCTTTGTTCCTGGAACAGAAGTAGAATTAGTCAAAGCAGAAGATGGCAAAGGAATGGGGACTTGGGTCTATCGTTTTGGGAAAGATGCGACAGAAGGTGCTACTGCCGTGAAATTAAATGTCCCAGGTAAAGCGATTAAATTAGCAAAAGAATATCGTACGACCTTAACATGGACATTGAAATCTGTACCAACGAATGTTGGAGGCTAAGTAAATGAAAAAAACAGTCTTCTACTCCTTGTTATTCGGAACAATGTTGCTTGGCGCCACTGTTCCTGCTGAAGCGGCGACGGTCGTTTTTGATAGCGAACAGTCGATTGTTTTTACCCCAAGCACAGATGGGACGGATCCAGTAAATCCAGAAAATCCCGATCCAGAAAAACCAGTTCGACCAGTCGATCCAACGAATCCTGATGGACCTAATCCAGGTACCCCTGGGCCACTTTCCATCGATTATGCCTCAAGTTTGGATTTTGGGAGTAATGAGATATCGAATAAGGATCAAACGTATTTTGCCAGAGCGCAAACCTATAAAAACCCAGATGGTTCAGCAAGTGAATTGGCAACTGCTAATTATGTACAAGTAAGTGATTTACGGGGAACCAATGCTGGCTGGGTTTTAAAATGGAAACAAAATGGTCAATTTCGTAATGCAGAAACATTACACAAAGAAATAACAGGCGCCACCGTTGCCTTTACTGAGCCTAGTGTTCGCTCAAATGCGACGGACGTATTGCCGCCAACTGCTACCGCAAACATTCAATTAGATGCTGCGGGCGCAGAAACTGTTGTCATGCAAGCCCCAGAAAAGACCGGCGCCGGAACGTGGATCACGCTGTGGGGGCAAGCAGAAAAAGTGACTGAAAAAAATCAACAAGGACAGCAAGTAAATGCCACAATCACACGGGCAATCTCACTAACTGTTCCCGGGAAAACCCCTAAGGATGCAGTACAATATAAAACAACTTTGACTTGGCTACTTTCAGATGTACCAGTAAATAATGGAGGGAAATAAATGAAAAAGACAAAAGTAATGACATTGATGGCAACCACAACTTTAGGTGCATTGGCACTTGTACCAATGAGTGCATTAGCGGTCGACGGTGGTGAATACCAAACAAACGGAGCGATTCAATTTGCACCAAATACGAACCCAACGAATCCAGTTGATCCGACGAATCCAGATCCGGATAAACCAATTACGCCAGTTGATCCAACTGATCCGACAGGGCCTAAGCCAGGGACAGCAGGCCCGTTATCCATTGACTATGCATCTAGCTTATCTTTTGGGGAACAAACGATTACCTCAAAAAATATGACCTACTATGCAGAAACACAAAAATACAAAGATAACGCTGGTGCCGACCAAGAAGGCCCGAACTTTGTTCAAGTCTCAGATAATCGTGGGACTGAAACAGGTTGGACGTTAAAAGTAAAACAAAATTGTCAATTCAAAACTGAATCCAACCAAGAACTAACAGCGGCCAAAGTAACTTTAAGCAACGGACGCGTGGTTTCAGCTTCACAATCTGCAAAACCAACGACAGCGCCAGCTACGATTGAATTAAACCCAACTGGGGCTGAATCAGTGGTCATGGCTGCTGGCGATAAAGAAGGTGCGGGTACGTACTTAATGAGCTGGGGCGATAGTGTAGATACCGCTAAAACAAGTATTTCCTTAGAAGTACCTGGTTCAACCACAAAATATGCGAAAAAATACACGACAACTTTTACTTGGACTTTGACAGATACACCTGCTAACACAGGAAACTAAGAACGACAGCATACACGCAAGATCGGGATATAAGTCAAAAATTTTTGGCTTATCTTTCGGTCTTTTGGTGCTTATAATACAACAAAGAATGACAGACATAGGAGAATGAATATGAACAGATGGAAAGTATATGCAACGGTAATCGCTTGTATGTTATTTGGCTGGATTGGCGTGGAGGCGCACGCTTCTGAATTTAATTTTGCGGTCACACCAACAATTCCCGAAAATCAAGTGGATAAATCAAAAACCTACTTTGACTTAAAAATGGCGCCTGGTGCCAAACAAACCGTAGAAATTCAGTTACGCAATGATACAGATGAAGACATTACCATTGAAAATACGGTGAACTCAGCGACAACAAATTTAAATGGCGTAGTAGAATATGGCCAAAACGGGATCAAACCTGACAAAACTTTACGCTTTAACTTAAAAGATTATGTGGAAGCACCGAAAGAAATCATCTTGCCGAAGCATTCCCAAAAGACCTTACCTTTAACCATCACGATGCCTAAAGATTCTTTTGATGGCGTGATGGCTGGCGGTATAACACTCAAAGAGAAAAAGAAAGAAACCACGACTTCTGCGGATCAATCAAAAGGGTTAGCTATTAATAATGAATACTCCTATGTTGTGGCCATTATTCTTCAGCAAAATGAGACAAAGGTTCAACCAGATTTAAAATTACTGGGGGTTAAACCAGGCCAAGTCAACGCGCGAAACGTCATCAATGTTTCTTTACAAAACCCACAAGCGGCCTATTTAAACCAATTACATTTAATCAACACTGTTTCAAAAGGAGGCGAAACGCTTTACCAATCCGATACTGAGGATATGCAAGTGGCGCCAAACTCTAACTTTAGTTACCCAATTTCTTTAAAAGGGGAACGATTAACGCCAGGGAAATATGTCTTGAAATCAACGGCCTATGGTGTAAAAGATGAAAAGGGCACCTATCAAGTCAAAGGTGCCAATGGTGAAGAACGGTACCTGTACAAATGGGAATTTACAAAAGAATTTACTATTTCTGGGGACGTCGCTAAAGAATTAAATGAAAAAGACGTAACCATTAAAGGAACCAATTGGTGGTTGTATCTACTGATTGTATTAATCATTCTAGCGCTGCTCTTATTGATTTTCTTCTTGTATCGTAAAAAGAAAAAAGAGGAAGAACAACAATCTGAGTAATAAAAAGGGCTATCTATTGACAAAAAGGGTTTTCCTTGTAAAAGTAAAGGTACTTTTACAAGGAATTGCTTCCCATAAAGTAGAGGTAGAGAGAGTGAGAAGCCATGAGAAAAAAGTATCTTTTTTTATTTAGTTCTTTGCTAATTTTTACGGCTGTCGAAATAGAACCAATTCAAACATTGGCGACACCTATTTATAATCCCTTAGAACCAACGGAAGAAATTCAACCAAAACCAGAATCAATCACCCCTCAGGAAAAGTCAGAACCGGAACAACCTGCGCCAACCCCTCCGGAAGATCAAAAAACTACGGTTCCTTCTGAAGAAAAAAAGCCTTCACCCAAGAAAAAAGACAAACCTGTGGAGAAACCGGCAATGTCAAAAGAAAAAAAGAAACAAACAAAAGAAACAACGGCTCATCCCTTACAAGTGAATAAAGATTTTGTCTTTCCTAACGGACTTGGTGCAGGCGGCGATGAAGAATCTGAAAGCTATTTAGCAGCGGTTGGGTACTTTCTTTCAGGAAATGGATTGTATGGGAAAAAAATGGATGTGAGAGAAGTCTATGATATTGATGATGTTTTTAAATAAAGTGGATAAAAGAAAAATCGCCTTATTTCAGTTACTGGAAAATGCACCGATGTTAACAGAGTCAAAAGAAACCGTAATGCAGGAGTTAGAATTATCTGAATTTATCGTGAACAAAACGGTCGCTGAATTAAATGCCGATTTTATTGAATTTGGTTTATCAGAGGATTTTCAAATTGTGAGCGATGGTATTTTCTTAACGCTTAATGAATCAGGAACGGAAACTTCCGCTACTTTGATTGATTGCTATATTAAAGAGTCGTTACGTTTTGCTATGTTTCAAGATTTCTTTTTTCAGCGTTTTGATTCTGTGAATGAGTTTGCTTTAGAACACTTTGTTAGTCACACATTGGCTTATAAGGAGTTCAAGGAATTAAAGAAAATACTGGAAAATTACCAAATTACAATTAATAAAGAATTTCACTTAGTGGGAAATGAAACCAATTTACGCGAAGTAACAACACTGGTTTTTTTACAATTATACCAACGTGATTTTTCATTGTACGGTAAAAAAGTTTTAGAGCAGATTCGGAACTTTGAGCTATTTTTTTCTGAGAAGGTTCATCTTAATCAGCGTGCGGGCTATGCACAAGCTAAATGTTTTCATTTTTTGGCGGTTTCTATAGTACGAACGCAGAAACAGTTTTATGTAGAGAAAAAAGTAGATTCGCAAGTGTTAAAACAATTAGCCGGTGACAATCAGCAGAATGTTTTCAATTGGTTAGAGAGTCTTCAAGTCCCAGAACCACAACGAACAAACGAAGGCAATTATTTACTCTTATTTTTAATTGCTGAAGAGTGGCTTCAAGTAGCTTCAGCAGCACTTTGCCAAAGATTTGCAGAAATTCAACAATTGAAACGTGACTTGTTAAGCTATTTAAAAATACAATTTCAGCTTTCCGAGGAAGTCCTGCGAGGTTTTGAACAAAAAGTAACAATCGTTCATTTTAAATTGTTCCATTTTCCAATAGAAGCAAACTATAGTTATCGCAAAATGGATATAACCTACTTTGCAGAAACGTATACAGAGTATTTTTCTGCTAGTCGACAATTTATTCAAGAACAAAAAACGAATCCCGCTGTTTGGGATGCCAGACAGTTTTTATTTTATCGGTATCTGTTGTTAATGGTGGATGCGTTACCATTGAAAAAAGTTTTGGCTCCGATTACATTGTGTGTCGACTTTTCCTTTGGTGAAGCCTATAATCGTATGATACAAAAAAATATTGAAAAAATTACGGAATGGAATATCATTTTCAAAGCACATGTAGATGAAAGTGTACAATTAATTTTATCGGATATTCATTTTGTCGATTGGCCTGAGATTACTCAAATTATTTGGCTAGCGCCACCACGTCCTGTTGATTGGTCGCATTTTATTAAAACGCTGAGTGCACTAAGACCGCACTCGGGAGAAGAAAACAAGGTCGGGACAGCACCGCTTAGCTCCGAGAAATAAGAAGAAATTTCCGGAAATTGTTCTTTAATTTTTGGAGACCAAGTAGGTATTGTTCATCAT
>OKDQ01000214.1_pt1 | contig 10787 bp, 7 predicted proteins | sample 1615051 | NCBI WGS metagenome assembly OKDQ01 (sample SAMN04436990, study PRJEB24849) | human gut metagenome | biome: human gut; feature: NICU; material: stool | host: Homo sapiens | place: USA: Saint Louis, MO | collected 2013-03-17
AACTGGAAAAGGAAACTCTAAAGAATGTTTGTGAAAAATGTTTCAAATGTTTGGTTTTTACGCTATAATAAACAAGAATATGCGTGCAACTATTCTATTTTTTAGATATAAAGGATGAGAAAAACATGCGGAAAATGAAAACAATGGATGGGAATGCAGCAGCAGCTTATATTTCCTATGCTTTTACAGAATTAGCAGCCATTTATCCAATAACACCAAGTTCAACGATGGCTGAACTTGTTGATCAGTGGTCGGCCGAAGGTAAGAAAAATATCTTTGGTCAACCTGTGAAAGTAGTCGAAATGCAATCGGAAGCTGGTGCTGCCGGCGTGGTCCATGGCTCTTTAAAAACAGGCGCGCTTACCACGACCTATACGGCTTCACAAGGGTTACTTTTAATGATTCCTAATATGTACAAAATAGCTGGAGAACTATTACCATCTGTTTTTCATGTGGCGAGCCGAGCTTTAACTACGAATGCTTTAAATATTTTTGGTGATCAAGGAGACGTAATGGCCGCACGCCAAACAGGCTTTGCTATGTTGTCAGAAAGTAGTGTGCAAGAAGTGATGGATTTGGCACCAGTGGCTCACTTGGCTTCGATTGAAGCGAGTGTTCCATTTATGAACTTTTTTGATGGCTTTAGAACAAGTCATGAAATTCAAAAAGTGGCAGTTCTTGACTATGAAGAATTAGCACCCTTAGTAAACCAAGAAAAATTAGCCGAATTCCGTCGTCGGAGCATGAATCCGAATCACCCTTCCGTTAGTGGAATGAACCAAAATCCAGATATTCACTTTCAACAACGAGAAACAATAAATCCTTATTATGAAAAATTACCTGGTATTGTTCAAAAATATATGACAGAAATTAATCGGTTACGGGGAACCAATTATGATTTAGTGACGTATTATGGCGCAGAAGATGCAGAAGAAGTGATCGTCACGATGGGTTCAGTTGCACAAACAATTGAACAGACGGTTGATTATTTACAAGAACAAGGAAGAAAAGTTGGCTTCCTTAATGTCCATCTTTATCGGCCATTTCCAGTTGAAACATTTCTTGAAAAAATACCACAATCAGTTAAAGCAATTGCTGTCTTGGATCGGACGAAAGAGCCCGGTGCTGGTGGTGAACCGTTATTATTGGATGTCCAAAGTGCGATGTATGAAGCGGACATTCGCCCAACAATTATTGGTGGGCGCTATGGTTTAGGTTCTAAAGATGTGCTGCCAAATCAAATTGTTGCGGTTTTTGATGAATTAATGAAAGAACGTTCTGCCATGAAGAAGCGTTTTACAATTGGGATTGATGATGATTTAACTTATACTTCATTAGAAGTTGGCAAACCACTTGATTTGACGAATCCGAAAACCTATCAAGCTAAATTTTGGGGCTTTGGTTCTGATGGGACAGTAGGGGCGAACAAGTCAGCAATTAAGATTATCGGTGATCATACAGACAAGTATGCACAAGGATTTTTCTATTATGATTCAAAAAAATCAGGCGGGTTGACCGTTTCTCATTTACGTTTTGGCGAGACGCCTATTCGTTCAACCTCCCTCATGGAAGATTCTGATTTTGTGGCTTGTCATACAGCCGCTTATTTGCATACTTATGATTTAGTAAAAGGGTTAAAAAAAGGCGGTACTTTCCTCTTAAATACCATTTGGAATGATGAACAACTAGCACGATTTTTACCCAATCAATTAAAACGGTATCTAGCTGAAAATGAGATTCAGTTTTATACAATCAATGCAGTGAAATTAGCTAGTGAAGTCGGACTAGGCGGGCGAATTAATACCGCGATGGAAACAGCTTTCTTCAAATTAGCGCAAATTATGCCTTTTGAGCAAGTGTTACCAATTTTAAAAGAAGAAGCACTGAAAAGTTATGGTCATAAGTCTATGAAAGTTGTCGAAAAAAATATTCAAGCAATCGATAAGACCGTTGAATTGTTGCATCAGGTACCTGTTCCAGCAGAGTGGAGAACGCTTGAAGTTCAACCTCGAAAACGTTCAGAAAATGTTAGTGATTTTGTTCATGAAATTGTTGAACCGATTAATCGTCAAGAAGGCAATGCGTTATCTGTTGCGACACTAGCGAAAAATGGGATGACAGATGGGCGGATGCCTTTGGGAACTGCGGCAGTTGAAAAACGTGAAGTTGCATTAGAAGTACCTGAGTGGATTAGCGATCGATGTACTATGTGTAATGAGTGTGCCTTTGTATGTCCTCATGCGGCGATACGACCATTCTTAGCCGATGAAGAAGAAATGACTGAAGCGCCAGAAGGATTCATTGTGCGTGATCTACGTGGTGCCGACGGCTTGAAGTATCGTATCCAAGTCTCAGTCAAAGATTGTACTGGCTGTGGACTTTGTGTTGAAGCCTGTCCAGCTAAAGGCAAAGCTTTAGTAATGAAACCTTATGACGAAGAAAAAGAGCAGGCTATGAATTGGGCGTTTGCTATGACGTTACGTCAAAAGGAAAACCCAGCAAAACCGAATACTGTTTTAGGTTCGCAATTTAATAAACCTTTATTAGAGTTTTCTGGTGCTTGTTCTGGTTGCGGCGAAACGCCTTATGTTAAATTATTGACGCAAATGTTTGGTGACCGAATGCTGATTGCTAATGCAACAGGTTGCTCATCGATTTGGGGTGCTGCAGCGGGTGTGACACCTTACACTACTAATGAACAAGGACAAGGTCCAGCTTGGTCAAATTCTCTTTTAGAGGATAATGCCGAGTTTGGTTACGGCATGTTGTTAGCAACGCAAGCGCGTCGCGAACGTTTAGCTAGTAAAATGACCAAAGCTTTTTCTGTAGCTAGTGATTCTTTACGTTTATTGATGGAAGATTGGATAGCACATCTGTCCGAAAGTGAAGGTACGCAACAACGTGCAGCTAAATTACGTGCAGCTTTGCTTGAAGAAAAAACGAATCAACCTTTATTGGAAGCAATTTATGACGATCAAGATCTTTTTGTTAAACCAAGTCAGTGGATGATTGGTGGAGACGGCTGGGCTTACGATATTGGCTACGGCGGTATTGACCACGTGTTAGCTAGTGGCGCGGATGTGAATATGTTAGTTCTAGATAATGAAGTCTATTCCAATACAGGTGGCCAAACTTCCAAAGCAACTCCGGCATCAGCGATTGCGAAATTTGCTGCCAGTGGGAAATATGCTTCTAAAAAAGATTTAGGGATGATGGCAATGACTTATGAAAATGTCTATGTCGCTCAAATTGCCTCAGGTGCAAACCAAATGCAGACGATTAAAGCTTTTGAAGAAGCAGAAAAATTCCCTGGACCATCGATTATTATTGCTTATACACCATGTATTACACATGGTTTAGCAGGTGGGATGAGTCAAACGTTGAAAGAAGCGAAAGACGCGGTTCATTCAGGTTACTGGTCTTTATATCGCTATAATCCATTATTGCGAGAAAAAGGCAAAGAACCAATGACATTGGATTTCAAAAAACCAGATTTTTCATTAATGAAAGAGTTTATGCGCCAACAAGTTCGCTTTGCATCCTTAGAATCTAGTCAACCAGATACAGCGGAATTGTTATTTAATAAAACAATTAATGATGCTAAGAGACGGTTCTATAATTATGCTCGTTTAGCTGGTCAAGAAGAAAAAATTCGAGCAAAACTTGAAAAACAAAGTGAACCAGAAATAAATACGCCAGAGAACGAGAAGCCACGAGTGAAAAAAGAACGCGTAGTTGATCCGGAAGCGGAAGCAAGAAGGGCTGCCCGCCGCGCAGAACGAGCAGCCAAGAGAAAACAACGTGAGCAAGATTAAATAGAAGTCAAAAAAACGTGTCTGAGCTTTTTGCTTAGACACGTTTTTTAGTTAGAAATTCGATTTTTTGATGAAAAATTTCAAGTTATTTGAAAAAGTTCCTAAATTTTTTTGATGTTTCCGCTTGCGTTCTGTGATGAAAGAAAATAATGTGGTATACTTGTTAGGAAATCTTGAGAGAGAAGTGAGGGGTATGATGTCGTTTCAATTGAATCAATTATTAGATTTGAATTATTGGCAGCAAGTCATCTCAACGGATTTCTTATCTAAGGATTTTGTTATCAATATCATAGATATCCTAGTCGTATGGTACCTCGTTTACAAATTAATCATGCTTGTTCGTGGAACAAAAGCAGTTCAACTATTAAAAGGTGTCGCTGTTTTTATCATTATCCGCATTCTAAGTGAGATAATTGGTCTACATACATTATCTTGGTTAATGAATCAAGTCATCATGTATGGTGTAATCGCCGCGGTTGTTATTTTTCAACCAGAAGTGCGAAGAGGGCTGGAACATCTAGGTAGAATTTGGTTTTTCCGCGCGAATAAAGGTGCGCAACAAGAAGATGAGCGTATTATTCAGGCCTTTGACAAAGCCATTCAGTACATGTCAAAACGGAAAATTGGTGCTTTGATAACCATTGAACGCAATACCGGTTTAGATGAATACATTGAGACAGGTATTGATTTGGATGCCGATATTACTGGTGAATTACTGATTAATATTTTCATTCCAAATACACCACTACATGATGGTGCAGTGATTATCAAAAATGAAAAAATTGCTGTTGCTAGTGCGTATTTACCGCTATCAGAAAGCAATTTAATTCCAAAAGAATTTGGAACGCGCCATAGAGCCGCAGTCGGTATCAGTGAAGTCAGTGACGCCATTACGATTGTTGTTTCTGAAGAAACTGGTGACGTTAGTTTGACATTGAACAATGAATTAATTCCTGGTCTAACGCAAGAAGAGTATTTAACAATTTTGCGTAAGGAGTTAATTTCGGAATCATCGGAAGATAAAAAAAGTGCTTTGCAGCATTTTATCGATGATGTAACAAAGGGGGTTAAACGCAAATGAGAAAAGCCTCCCAAAAAAGCTGGTTTAATGGTTTGCTTTCATTGCTGTTTGCATTGTTGTTATTTTTTAATGCCAATGCAACAGGCAATAATCCCTCCAATTCAGGTTCAAGCCAAACGTATAGTGAAACATTGAATAATATTCCTGTCCAAGTCCAATACGATAAAGACAAATATTATGTCTCTGGATTTGAAGAGAGTGTAAATGTTCATTTACGTAGTGCGAACCGCATTCAATTAAACATGGAATCAAATGCTGACACACGAAATTTCCAAGTGGTCGCAGACTTAACCAAATTGCCATTAGGGACTTCGGAAGTGCCTTTGACAGTTCGGGGACTAAGTTCAGCTGTTACAGCTGAAATTGAACCGAAAACAGTGACTGTAACGATTGAAAAGAGAGTAACAAAAAAATTCGATGTAGAAGCACAACTTTCTGATAACATTGAAAAAGAAGGCTACAAAGTAAAAAATATTTCTGTAGATCCAAAAACTGTAGAAGTAACAACTGGAGAAGAAACAGCGAAAGCAATTGACAAAGTGATTGCGCCAGTCTCAAGTGCCAAACAAACAATTGATACGATTAAACAAACGGTAAATGTTCAAGCGCTAGATGCCAAAGGTCAAGTCCTAAGTATCGAAAATCCAGCACCACAAGTCAAAGTAACAGTAGGCTTAACTGCGCCAACAAAAGATGTACCACTGAATGTTAGTATGACAGGTACGCCACCAGCTGGGATCGCTCATTACAATTATAGTTTATCAACGTACCAAGTTAGGGTCAGTGGCCCGCAATCAATTTTAGATACGCTAGAATCAATTGAGGTACCGGTAGATATTTCTGATATTCGCAAAGAAACAAAACAATCAGTGACTATTCCCGTTAATGGAGAATACGTAGTTACACCAGATGAGGTTGACGTTTCTTTGAGCCCCGTGTACAATCAACAACAGTCATCAAATACAAATGAAACTTCAGGGGAACCTGCAAGTTCAACAACGGCTGGCTCAGGTAGCCAAGCAGTACAACCAAGTACATCCAGTCAAGTAGAATCAAATACTTCTGAAACAACAAGTGAGGGATCAACAGTAGAAAGTACAACTGCTGGTTCAACTGAAAATACAGAGAATCAAGTGACTAAGGAGAATCAAAATGGGTAAATATTTTGGAACAGATGGTGTAAGAGGAATTGCAAATAAGGAGTTAACACCTGAATTAGCTTTTAAATTAGGGCGTTACGGTGGTTATGTGTTGAGTCAACATGAAGATAGTTCAAGAAAACCTCGTGTTCTCGTAGGCCGCGATACACGTATTTCAGGTGAGATGTTGGAACAAGCATTGATTGCTGGATTATTATCAGTCGGAATTGAAGTTTTCCAATTAGGGGTGATTTCAACACCTGGTGTAGCATATCTAACTCGTTTACAAAAAGCATCCGCTGGCGTAATGATTTCAGCTTCACATAATCCTGCGGAAGACAATGGGATTAAGTTTTTTGGGGCAGATGGCTTCAAATTAGTAGACGATCAAGAAGCAGAAATTGAAGCATTGTTAGACGCAGAAGAAGACACCTTACCAAGACCTTCTGCAGAAGGCTTAGGCTCGTTAGATGAATTTCCAGAAGGCTTACTAAAATATTCGCAATTTTTAGTTCAAAGTATTCCTGGCGATTTAGCAGATATGACTGTTTGTTTAGATGCTGCCAACGGAGCAACCGCAACAGCAGTCAATCGTGTCTTCGCGGATTTAGAGACAGATTTCTATACAATGGGAACAAGTCCTAATGGATTGAATATCAATGATGGTGTGGGTTCCACTCATCCTGAAGCTTTGGCAGAAATGGTTGTTGAAAAAGGCGCAGATGCTGGTTTGGCTTTCGATGGCGACGGCGATAGAATTATTGCGGTCGATGAATTAGGACGAATTATCGATGGTGATAAAATCATGTATATTTGTGCTAAATATTTAGCTGAGAAAAAACGTTTGAAAAAAGATACAATCGTTACAACGGTGATGAGTAATCTAGGTTTCCATAAAGCTGTAGAAGAAATTGGCTTAAAAGATGTGGTAACGCAAGTGGGTGATCGCTATGTTGTAGAAGAAATGCGTAAAAATGATTACAATTTTGGTGGCGAACAATCTGGTCACATGATCTTTTTAGATTACAACACAACAGGTGATGGCATGCTTTCAGGGATTCAATTGTTGAATGTTATGAAGCAAACGGGCAAAAAATTATCTGAATTAGCGGATGAAGTGACGATTTATCCACAAAAATTAGTCAATATTCGTGTCACAGATAAAAATGGTGCAATGGAAGTTCCGGCAATCAAAGCAGTTGTCGAACAAGCAGAAGCAGAAATGAATGGCGAAGGTCGTATTTTGGTTCGTCCTTCTGGAACAGAACCATTGTTACGTGTGATGGCTGAAGCGCCGACACAAGAAAAAGTTGATTATTACGTTGATAAAATTGCCGAAGTAGTACGTGCAGAAATCGGCGTTGAATAAGAACCAATTAGAAACCAGACACTTAATGCTAGCTTGCGTTAAGTGTCTGGTTTCTTTGTTGGAAATCAAAAAAAGAAAATAGCTAATAAGCTACGTCTATCATTGACATAGAGCGGTTAAAAGGGTACTATTTTAGAAGTAAGATGCACCGCGTATCTTCTTTTTTTATTTGATAAAATCAAGAAGGGAGCGGCTGTAAATCAATGGAGTTATAGAATGGAGGAGCGAAATGAAAGAAAAAATGTCCGTCAAGACAATTGTAGCAATTGGAATTGGCTCTGCAGTTTTTGTTATTTTAGGTCGATTCGTTGTAATTCCAACTGGGATTCCTAATACGAACTTAGAAACGTCGTATCCATTTCTTGCTTTAATGTCAGTTGTTTTTGGACCAGTAGCTGGAGGGCTAATTGGTTTGATCGGTCACACATTAAAAGATTTTACCACGTATGGTAGCGCTTGGTGGAGCTGGATTATTTGTTCAGGAATTATTGGTATTATTTTTGGCTTCGCTGGTCGTAAAATGGATCTTAAACATTGTTAATTTACAACAAATGACATGGTGCTTTTCAATATTTTCCAAGCCTTTGGCAATATCGTCGTTTGGGGCTTAATCGCGCCTAGCTTGGATATTTTGATTTATAGTGAACCCGCAAGTAAAGTGTTTACACAAGGCGTATTCGCGACTGTTTCAAATATTGTCGCTGTGGGGATTATTGGAACATTGTTGATGAAAGCTTATGCATCAACAAGAACAAAGAAAGGCAGTTTATCAAAAGATTAAGAAACTGTCGAAATAATTTAAATGGTTAAGGGTCTGCCCTAGTAATTACTTTGCTAATGCTCAGACCCTTTCTTTTATGGAGAAACTGAGGTGAGGCCGAATGAAAAAACCAATCATTACTTTTAATAATTTTTCCTTTCAATATCATAGCCAATCTGAACCGACATTAAAGGGGATTCAATTAACCATCTATGAAGGAGAAAAGGTTTTAATCGTTGGGCCTAGTGGTAGTGGCAAATCAACATTGGCGCAATGTATCAACGGGTTAATTCCCAATATTTATGAAGGTGAGATTCAAGGCACAGCTACGGTTGCTGGTAAAAATATCCAAGAAACAAGTCTATTTGATTTGTCTTTTGATGTAGGAACTGTTTTGCAAGATACCGATGGGCAGTTTATCGGTTTAACGGTTGCTGAGGATATTGCTTTTGCTTTAGAAAACGATGCAGTTGAACAAGCAGAAATGAAAAAAGCGGTCCACAAATGGTCCGAGATTGTTGAGCTGAATCAGTTATTGCAACACCGTCCACAAGATTTGTCAGGTGGTCAAAAACAACGTGAATCTATGGCGGGCGTTCTAATTAACCAATCAAAAATTTTACTTTTTGATGAACCTTTGGCTAATCTTGACCCACGAGCGGGTCAAGAAACAATGACTTTGATTGACACCATTCAACAAGAAACAAAAGCGACTGTTTTAATAATAGAACATCGCTTAGAGGACGTTCTTTGCGAATCAGTTGATCGAATTATTGTCATGAATGAGGGCACAATTATTTCTGATACAACGCCAGATGAATTGTTACGTCAAGATACGTTGACCCAACAAGGGATTCGTGAACCTTTGTACGTTACAGCCATGAAATATGCTGGGATTGATTTAACACAAGTTAGTCATTTAGACAAATTAGCCGAAGTATCAGGCGAAACAGTTTTGCCCAAAATGACACAGTGGTCTGTCCAACCTAGTTCAGTTAGTGCGGTCAAAGGAGCTGAACTATTACGTTTGGAACAAGTGTCCTATCAATATGATCGTCACGGTGAAAAAGTGTTAGATGACTTCTCAGTAACTATTCATCATGGAGAAATGATCAGCATTTTATGAAAAAATGGTGCCGGGAAGTCTACACTTTCTAAAATAATTTGCGGGTTCATCACGCCTCAATCGGGCAAGATTTTATGGGAAGGACAGGATTTTTCCAATTATTCAATCAAAGAACGTGCAGATAAAATTGGTTATGTGATGCAAAATCCCAATCAAATGATTTCTAAAAAAATGATTTTTGAAGAAGTAGCTTTAGGATTAGTTTTACGAGATGTGCCACAAGCAGAAATTGAGGAACGTGTGACGAATATTTTACATATTTGTGGGCTGTATCCCTTCCGGAACTGGCCGATTTCTGCGTTGAGTTTTGGGCAGAAAAAACGGGTAACTATTGCATCAATCTTAGTTTTAGAACCTGAATTATTAATTTTAGATGAACCAACAGCTGGACAAGATTTTAAACATTATACAGAAATGATGACATTTTTAGAAGAATTGAACCGCTTAGGTGTGACTATTTTAATGATCACTCACGATATGCACTTAATGTTGGAATATACAACACGTGCGTTAGTAGTTTGTGATGGACGTTTACTAGCAGATGCGACTCCAGTTGCTGTTTTAACAGATGAAAAATTAATTCAAGCAGCTTCTTTAAAAGAAACGAGCTTTTTTACCTTTGCTAAAGCGTTAGGCTTGGAAAATCCCTTGCTATTTACGGAAAAATTTGTTGCTTACGATCGTGAGGTGCGTTTTGGATGAGTGAACGACAAATGTTAGGCTATCATCCTGATTCAACCTGGATTCATCGCTTAAACGGCACAAGCAAATTAGTCTTTTTAATCGTTGTCTCTGTGGCTTGTATGACCACGTATGATACTCGTTATCTGTTAGGAATGTCTGTGGTTTCGCTTGTTTTGTTAAAATTATCAAATATTAAATGGCATCAAATATCTTTTGTTATTAAATTTATTGCTATTTTTTCTTTGTTAAATATCTTAACGGTTTACCTTTTTGCACCTGAATATGGGGTTGATTTATATCAATCACGTACCGTGATTTGGGAAGGAATCGGACGGTTTACTTTGACACAAGAAGAATTATTTTATGAATTTAATTTAGTTTTAAAATATTTCTGTACTATTCCGTTGGCATTAATCTTTTTATTAACAACAAATCCTAGTGAATTTGCCTCCAGCTTGAATCGAATTGGTGTGAGTTATCGGATTAGTTATGCAGTAGCGCTGGCTATTCGTTATATTCCCGATATCCAAGAAGATTTTTTTAATATTTCTTTAGCACAACAAGCGCGAGGTTATGAGATGTCTAAAAAGGGACGGGTAGGCCAACGAATCAAAGGCGTAGCACAAATCGTTTTACCCTTAATCCTATCTAGTTTAGATCGAATTGAAACTGTGAGTACCGCTATGGAATTAAGGCGTTTTGGTCAAAAGAAAAATCGAACGTGGTATGCGCAACAACCTTTTCATCTGCGTGATTTTTCGGTAATGATACTTGGCTTATGCTTATTAGGAATCATTTTCTGGTTGTTCCATG
>OKDQ01000219.1_pt1 | contig 10580 bp, 8 predicted proteins | sample 1615051 | NCBI WGS metagenome assembly OKDQ01 (sample SAMN04436990, study PRJEB24849) | human gut metagenome | biome: human gut; feature: NICU; material: stool | host: Homo sapiens | place: USA: Saint Louis, MO | collected 2013-03-17
CTACCGACTGAACTACAGAGGAATCGTGTGAACGAGGCGCATATTATCGACCTCAGTGCGCCTTGTCAAAGGGGAAAACACCGTTTTTGTTCGTTTGCCGACAATTTCAGCAAACCGATGATTTATTAGCAAATTTGCTTTCAAATTGCACAGTAAATCGCGCCGCCCGCAGACAGGCGGCGCGCAGGATCAGAACAGAACGGAGTAGTTCAGACCAAACGTACGTCCACGGCCTTTATAAGTATAAAGACCCGGTGCACCGTAGGTTGGACTATACAGCCCCGGTGCGCGCTGGCCCCAGGCGGTGGTGTAGTCTTTGTCCAGCAGGTTCTCCACGCTGAAGCTGACTTTGCCCACCGGCAGGGCGTAGCTACCCAGGAAATCAACGGTGTTATAGCCATCAATCTTCTTACCGTCGGCGTCAGACACGTCGAAGGTTTGTGTGCTCTGCACGCGCAGGGCCCAGTCGCCCGGCGCCCAGTTCACCCATGCGCTGGCTTTCGACGGGCTGGCGCTGTCGACCGTCAGCTTCTGCCATTTCCCGTTTTCACGCGTTTCGGACTTGATGGCGTTAAAGTTCGCCCCGGTGCTCCAGTCGCTGTCGGTGAAGAAATAATCCACCTGGCCTTCAATCCCGTAGATACGACGTTTGTCGTCTTCCAGGTTGATGGTCATGTCGCTCTTGTTGATGGTGATGGTTTTATCCGAGAGCGAGTAGTAGGCCGCCACCTGGGTACGCAGGTTATCGCCGGTGAAGCGCCAGCCCAGCTCGTAAGCATTGACCTTAATACCGTCCAGCGTTGAGTCGTTCACGTTCACGCTGTTTTGCAGGCGATAGTGACCATCGACCAGCTGATAGGTGCCGGAGCCGTAGTACTTCGCCAGGTCCGGAATTTCGAAGCCCTGGGAGAAGTTAAACCACAGCTGTTGCTGTTCGGTCAGACGTCCAAGGATCCCGGCGTTAAACAGGAAGTTGTTGTAGTCGGTTTTCCCGCCCGGCACCGCGTCAGCGGAGGTGGCTTTGCCCGTGGCGATTGCCTGCTGCTGGGCGTAACCGACAAAATCGTCCACCTTGTTTTCGGTGTACTGGTAGCGCACGCCGCCGCTCAGGGTGATAGCGTCAATGTCATAGCTGGCTTGCAGGAACGGCGCGAGGTTGGTAATGCTGTATCCCGGGTAACGGCCCACGTTGTAGGCGTTGTCCAGCTCCATGCCGCCGCTCGCCGCTGCTTTGCTTAAGTCGAAGAACTGCTGGTTGGCGTCGAACGTTTCGTGATCGGCATCCACACCCCAGGTGAGGGTCAGGTCATCCATCGGCTTGCTGTTCAGCGTCAGCTTGCCGCCGTAAAAATCGGTTTTCTGCTGGGACGCGCCAATGCTGGTCACCGCGCCTTTGCTCAGCGTCGGGAACGGGTAGTAGGTCAGGCTCTCATCACGGTAGTAAATCTGCGCAACCAGATCTTGCCCCCAGAAGTCGGTGTTCGAGTACTGCAGGTTGATCAGGTGACGCTCTGTGCCCGGGATACGGTCAGAGTCCAGGTTATCTTTGTTATAGGCTTTGGCATCGCCCGTGACCGCAGCGAAATTCTCTCCGAGGAACAGCCCGTGTTTGCCGTCGGATTCGCTCTTGTAGTACTGGGTGGTTAACTGGAGCTGCTGATGATCGTCGATGTTGATGGTGCCCGTTCCCATCACGTCGATACGGTCGGAATACTGCAAGCCGGTCTGGGTGTTATCGATAATCACCTCGTCGCCGTTGCCGTCATACCAGCCGCCGTAGCGCTGATAGGAGACCGACAGACGTCCAGAGGCGTTGTCGTTGCCGCCGCTCACGGCTGCTGAGACGTTCTCATCATGGTCGTTATGGCTGTTAAACCCGCTTTTTGCCCCGGTCTGGAACTCCACTTCGGTCTCCGGCTGGCCTTTTTTGGTGACGATGTTCACCAGACCGCCGGTACTGCCGCCGCCGTACAGCGAGGTGGCGCCGGAAATGACTTCGATACGGTCAATGTTGAACGGATCGATAGAGTCGAGCTGGCGGCTGTCGCTGCGGGACGAGTTCAGGCGCACGCCGTCCACCATCACCATCATGGAGCGACCGCGCAGGTTCATGCCGTAGTTGGTACGTCCCTGGCTGCTGACGTCCATGCCGGGGATCAGCTGGGCCAGCACCTCTTTAATCTCTTTCCCGCCCTGAACCTGCTGCTCAATTTCCGCCCGCTCTATAACCCAGGTGGTTTGCGCCATCTCTGCCACGCTGCGATGTGCCCGGCTGGCAGAAACCACAATATCTTCTTCCTTTTGTTCTTCCGCCCACGCAGAGGTAGAAAGCATGGCAAGCAAGCACGGATTTAAAACCCAAAGATGAGAACGTTTCATTGTTATGTTGATCCTGAATGTGTGTGTCAGTACTCGGTGGTCTTCATTAATGATTTAAAAACCTGGCTGCTCTCCGGGCTGGTGGTGCTCCGCCAGTGGATCACGCCGGGGGTGGTTGCCAGTTCAAACGGCTCTTCATCGTGAGCGCGATTCAGAATTCGCGCCGCGCGCCAGGCCATCAGGCTGAGCTGGGGTTCGGCAATACCGAGACGGTGCATCCCGGCATTGACGGCAAACAGGCGGTTGCTCTGCGGGCCGTCCCATTCAAGGGTAAAATCGTTGTTGATGCAGAAGGCTTCATCCTCATCCAGACGCAGTCGGGAAGAGAGCGGAGCGAGGAAAGCAGGCTGCACGGCGCGGTAGCCGGTGGCGAAAATCACCACGTCGCTCTCCAGCTGTTCGCGACCGCCGTCCAGGTGATGCTGGATGCTCAGGCGCTGCCCGTTCTCCTGGCGCGTCAGCGCCGTCACCGAGCGGGACGGCATCAGGTGCGCCCAGGGTTTTTCGCGCAGCACTTCGAAGCGGTGATACATAGCACGATAGATGGCCAGCAGCGACTCCGTGGTGATCCCGTCGGAGGTCATCTTCTGCTCCTGCAACATCTGGCGACGGGCGTCGTCACCGAGGGTGGAGAAGCTGTCCACATACTCCGGCGTGAAATATTCGTTAGCAAACGCGGCTTCATCCAGCGCGTTGTAGTTGTTGCGACGCGAGATCCAGTTGAGGCTCAGCGGCTGGCCCCATTCCCCACGGAAGATATTCAAAAACAGATCCGCACCGCTCTGGCCGCCGCCGACGACGGTGACGCGCTTGCCTGCTAAATCCGGCGTGCGCAGCATCATTTCGCTGGCATGGAAGCAGGTGTCGTCCTGCGCGGTGACGCATTCTGGCAGATTGATCTGCTTCCCAATCCCCACGCAGACGTGGCGCGCCAGGAAGCGATCCCGCTGGGTCACGACCTCAAACAGACCGTTTTGCTCATCAAAGCTGACCTGCTGCACCTGCTGGCTGAAGGCCAGATTAGTCAGGTTATCCGCCGCCCAGCACAGGTAGTCGGCAAACTCCTCGCGCGAGACGGTGCGCTGCTCGGTAGTGAGGAAACGGTAGAACTTTTTGCGCTGTACCAGGTAGTTCAGGAAGCTGTGGCGGTTGGTTGGCTCCACGGCGCTGACCAGATCCTTAAGGAAGCTGGTCTGCATGTGGCAGTCCGGTACCATCATTCCCGGGTGCCAGGAGAAGTGCGGCTTGCTTTCAAGAAACAGCGAGCTAAAACCGTCCAGCCCCTCTGCTAGCGCGGCAATACTGAGGTTGAACGGACCGATACCAATGCCGATGAAATCATAGGTTTTCATTGCGCTGACTCCTGGGAGACCAGAAAAAGAGGGTTATCAAGATCGCAGACGTAGTTCGGCAGCATGCGGCTGCCGCCGTCGTGTTCAGAGAAGGTCAGTTTGACCGGGTTGAGGATCACGCGAATAATCTGCGGCTTAAACAGGTCGAACTTCGCGAAGCGCGCCGCAAGATCCGGATGGGCGGCCATATAGCGACGTAACACCTGCGCCAGGATCTGATAGAAGCGGGTTTCGCTCACGCCGCATTGCAGAGTGAGACGGGAAATAAAGCGCAGCACCGTGACAAAGTTGCCGGTTTGCAGGTCGTGGATGATGTAATCCGCACTGAGGCGTGCGGTGACGGCTTTTACCTGCTCCGGCAGGCTCTGCGCCTGCGGGAAATCCTCGTCCACCAGGCGCATGTCGCCCTGGAAATCCTTCAGCAGAATGCGCTGTGGGACGTAATCTTTCATCACCAGCGTGACGTTCTGGCCGTGGGCGATGAGCGCCACCCCGTAGCGGCAGAGCAGGTGATAGAAGGGGATCACCGTCGCCTCAAACAGCTTTTCCAGCCATGCGTCTGCGGTTAACCCCGAGCGTTTGATCCATGCGTCAATCAGCGGGCGCCCGTCGTTATCGGTTTCCATCAGCGCGGCCATCAGCACCGCCTGTTCGCCATCCTGTAAATAGCAGGATGGGTTCTCGCGCCAGATCACCCCCAGCATCTCCTGATAGCGGTACGGCGCCTCAGGCAATGCGGCATAACCCGGATGCGACAGATATCCGGCTGCGGGTTCGCCAAGCACCTGCGCCCCGGAGTGAATCAGCGTGGCATCGCTGGCGAACTGCTGCTGTAGCCAGCGCGAGGCCAGCGGACCGGCGGCAATATACTTGCCCGGAATACCGCGGTAGCAGGAAGTGTTGTAGATGGTCAGCGGCAGCTTGATGTCATACGGCGCGCGACGGCTGGCATTGGTCAGCGTGCGCAGGGACTGCTGCGCCAGATACTCATCGCCGAACTCTCCCAGCTCCACCATCTCACCGCGCGCGAGCTGTGCCAGGAAATGAATGGCAATTTTTTGCTGCCACTGCCACGGATGCAGCGGCACCGGCAGCCAGCTGTCGTCCAGATCCAGTTCCTGCCAGCGGGCGTCGAATCGGTTGCGCTCGGCATCGTCCATGGCGCTGGCGAGCAGGGTGTTGATATCGCAATCGGCGTCACTGCTCCAGACCAGACGATCGCGTTGCACGGCGACCCAGTGCAGACGAAAACGCCCGCGATATTCCGGCGCGTAAAGGCGCAGGGCATCCAGCCCCCAGCCGCGGCGTCCCTTGTTGAAAATAAACTTCGGGTGACCGCGCATAAGGCACTGTAGTTCGTCCGGGTCGAGGTGGATCAGCGCATCGGCATCCAGCGTGTCACGCGCCTGCAACAGATGCATGTCGCCCCGCAGCGTGGCGTAGAGATCTTCCATGTGCTCCGCCGTTTGCGCGTCGCTCATCTCCAGCACGGTGGCCAGTTGCAGCAGCGCGTTTTCCGCTTCGACCGCCGCGCCGCTGGCGGTGGTCAGGGTATCAGGGTCAATATGCAGCCAGCCCCAGATCCCACGCGTGGCGCTAAACTGCCAGGTCGCGTTGCCCATACTGATGCGCCAGTAGTCCGCCGAAACCGGCTCGGCGCGCAGGGTGCGTTCATATTCCAGTTCAGCGAGGATCTTCGCCACCATCTCGCGGTTCACTTTCTGCCAGAGCGCGTTCACAGTTCCACCTCATGGAAGAAGCGGTGACGCTCGCTCATGATGAGACGGGAGCGTTTGTGCGGGAAGTCGAACTCTTTCACCGTGTCAAAACCGGCAGACGCCAGATGGCGGAACAGACGCTGGTTGTCGAAGCGCGGTTCCGCCACAATGCGCGCCGTACGCGGTTCATCGAGATACAGATAGTGGCTGAGGCCGCGCAGCCAGCTGCGGATATACTGCGCCCCGCGCCAGTTCTCTTCGCCCACCAGCATATGTAGCCCGCGGTCAAACGGCTGCCAGCGATAGTGGCGGCCAATGCGGTCTTCCGCCGCCCAGTAGAGTTCAAAATAGCCGAACGGCTGGTCGTCAAAACAGCCGATCACCGGGTAACAATAGGTCGAGTCGAGCTGACGGCGCAGGTAGTTTTCCTGCTCGGCCTGCGGGCCCGCCATCTCCCAGAAGGCGTTCACGCGTGGGGTGTTCATCCAGCGGGTAAAACGCTCGCCGTCCAGCGCCACGTCCGCCACGCGAAAGCTCAGGGTGCGCTTAATCTGCGGATCGTAACGGCGATACACTTCGCCCTGCGGACGATGAGGGCGCAGCGGGAAGTACAGCTGACGGCTTTCATCAAACTGCATTCCGCCGCTCGCCTGCGGACGTTCGCCTTTCAGCCACAGCGGCAGCTGCCAGAATATTTCGCGCGCCAGATAATCCCCGTTTGCGAGGCTAAACAGCGCCTGCGCCTGAGGTTCATCCTGCCAGGCGGCCCACGGCAGGGTAATGCCGGTCAGGGCGGGGGAGGCTACAAACAGCTGGTCGAGGGCGTCCACCAGCCAGCCGTCCGGGAGCCCGGCCAGACGCGCAAGGACCGCGCTGCCGTCAAGACCCAGCGTCAGCGGCAGGTTTTGTTCCGTGGCCGTACAGCGAAAGCCGTAGCCGGAATGGACGATGTTCGCGTTTGCCATCACGCCTTCTCCTTATAAAACGGGTTGCTAAAGTCGAAATAGATCACCGCCGGATCGACGATGGCGTTTTCGTTGCGATCGTGCAGGTAGCAGAAGAAGTTGCCTTTGCAGTTCCAGGTCGGGCTGTCGAGCACATAATCAAGGCAGCGGGTCTGCTTCGCCGTCATGCGCAGTTTGGCCAGCGCGTCACGCACGCGGGGCATCAGGTTCTCTTCGCTGTCGAAGCCGGCAGCGGCGAGCGCGGCGGTGACGGCAAGGGTAGAGTTCAGCAGCAAGTAATAAGGGAAGTAGCGCAGCAGCTGGCTCTCACCGAAGCGGTTTTCCACCTCGGTTTCGCCTGCCTCTTTCAGCCACGCGTCGGCCCCTTCGGTCCAGGCGCTGCCCTGACAATCGCGGTAGATCAGCCCAACGGGGAAATCCTGCTGCATCTCAACGAGGATATTTTGCTGGTGCGCCAGCAGGACCAGACCGTAGTCCGCCTCGGCGCTGAACAGCGGAAGCAATACACGGTCGCAGTAGGCGTCCAGCCAGCAGCGGGCGGCCTGAGCGAGCGGGAGATCCAGACGCTGGCTCAGACGGCGCACCGCCGCCGCCAGCAGGCTGTCGCCGCCGTCCGGTGCCGCCTGGGTCAGGCTCACCAGCACGTTGGTTTGGGTATCTGGCGTATCAAACAGCAGGTTGACGCGCAGGGCCATCAGGCTCTCTTCCTGAATGACGCCGCTTTCATCGCGCAGCCCGGCCCAGCCGTCTTCCTGCATCACGCGCATGGTCGGGTAGCGCGCCTGGAGCTCCTGCCAGCGTGCCGTTTTCGCCAGCCGCGCCAGGCGCATGCCGCGCTTAACTTCTTTGACCGATAGCGTGCGCACGGAGTTGGTCAGCCGCACGCTGAGGGAAAACTTAATCATGTCGCTATTGGTTTCGCTGTACAGCGAGCGGGAAGAGCTGGTAGGCAGCCACTGTGCGCCCGCCTCGCCAAGATCCCGCAGGGCGCCTTTTTCAACCAGACGCTGGCACCACGGCTGCTCCAGCAAATAGGCAGCCTGCCACGGATGCATCGGCAGTAGCCAACGGGTGTCGGTGAAGTGGCCGAGAAGATCCGGCGCACTCTGGGCCGCGAAGCGCAGCAGACGTTCACGCAGGGAGACGTTCAGGCTGTCCCCGGCAATCAGTTCATGCTCAACCGCAAACCAGCGCAGCGGGAAGCGCGAGGCGAAATCCGGCAGATAGCGGCGCGCCTCGGCCTCGTTAAACGGCTAGTGCGACTGTGGGGCAGGATGAAAAGCATGGCCGACCAGCAGCGCCTGTTCCGCTTCGGCAAAGGTCAGCGGCTTATCGCGCAGGTTTGCCCAGTTGTGGCGTAAATCAATGGCCTGCCAGGTGTGCGTATGGCTCTCCAGGACGCGCTGCTTAAAGCGGGCCAGCGTATCGCCATCCAGAGCGCCTTTTACTGTCTCTTTTTCAATAATGAAATCAATCAGTTGATGGAATGTGACCGTGTCACCGCCGTCGCTGTCGGCCTGAATCAGCGTGGCCGGGAAACAATACTGGTGATGCTGCGTGGGGGAGAAATAGCGTACCGGAACCCGGATGGCCTGGGTTGGGGAGAGCGGGATATGTATCTGCGATAACTCATCCGCACGGGTTGCGGGAAGATAGTGCCAGTCCTTCGTTTCGCGCAGCAGCGCGTTCAAAAAACACTGGGCCGCAACATCTGTACCGGCGGAGCGGGGCAGAGCACGCATAGATGTACCTCATTCCATGACTGATAATAATTCTCGTTATGATATTCATTCTGTTTACAGCCGCAACTATTTTTGCAATATTTGTTTTCATAAACTTCATAATTTCCACACATTTATTGACATTATCTTCACAATTCTATGCGCACCTGTACTGAGAACATCACTGACAATATGGCCCCGAAGGCAAACTGGCCCCTTGCACTGGGCGCCGGTTTATTGGGTATCGGACAAAACGGTTTGCTGGTCATGCTGCCGCAGCTGGTCTCCCTGACCGGACTGTCGCTCTCTGTCTGGGCCGGGCTGCTGATGTTCGGCTCGATGCTCTTTTTGCCCGCATCGCCCTGGTGGGGACGCCAGAGCGAGCGGCACGGCTGTAAGGTCGTGATGCTGGCCTCGTTAGGCGGCTATCTGGCGAGCTTCGTCCTGATGGCGCTGGTGGTCTGGGCGATGGCCAACGGCGCGCTGAATGCCCTCTGGGGAATGGCGGGCCTGGTTCTGTCGCGCATGCTGTACGGCCTGACGGTATCGGGGCTGGTGCCTGCGGCCCAGACGTGGGCCATTCAACGCGCGGGGCTGGATAAAAGAATGGCGGCGCTGGCAACGATAAGCTCTGGCCTTAGCTGCGGGCGTCTGCTGGGACCGCCTCTGGCCGCGCTGATGCTCAGCGTCAGCCCGGTCGCACCGCTCTGGCTGATGGCGCTGGCGCCGTTTATCGCGCTGCTTCTGGTGCTGCGCGAAGCCGCCGATCCCCCGCTGCCGCCGGTGGCGCACCAGTCGACGCGGTTACAGGCCTCTATGATGCCTTTCCTGCTGCTGGCGCTGCTGCTGGCGGCGTTGGTCAGCCTGATGCAGCTTGGTTTATCGCCGCATCTTCATCCGTTATTTAATGGCGATGCCGTGCAAATCAGCCATCATGTCGCCCTGCTGCTGAGCCTGGCCGCGCTGGCGACCCTGGCGGCGCAGTTTCTGGTGGTACGCCCGCAGCATTTTAGCCCGAGGGTTTTACTCTTAATTGCCGCGGTCTTGATGGTGGCGGGGCTTGGGCTGATGTGTCTCGCCAGTTTAGCCCTGTTCTACGTGGGCATTGTCATCACCTCGCTGGGTGCCGCCATGGCCACGCCGGGATACCAGCTTTTGCTCAACGATCGGCTGACGACGGGCAAAGGGGCAGGGGTGATCGCCACCAGCCATACGCTGGGGTACGGGGCCAGTGCGCTGCTGGTACCCGTGGTGACGCGCTTTTACGGTGAGCAGTTTTTGATTACTGCCGCATGGGGAATGGCGCTGCTGTTTCTCGCGGTGAGCGTGTGGGTACGATCGACCGATCGTACCCCTGCTGAACATTAGTGGAACGGATGAGAGGAGGTGCTGGCTGCGTCCTCACTTTGCCGCAGACGCTGGAGCGGATCCTGCTGGTAAAAATGACAGAAACGCTGCCACAGCGCCGGGAAGCGTGGGGCAAAAAGCTCAGGTGCGCTAAAGAAATACTCGGACAGCACCGCGAAGCACTCGGCGGGATCGGTCGCGGCATAGGCATCAATGCTGGCCGCGCTTTCACCCACCAGGTCTATCTCATCCTGAATGTTTTCCATCGCCGCGTGCAGGTCGTGCTCCCATCCCGCGACTTCACGCAGCGGGATCAGCGGCACGCCGCTGGCGCGATCGCCGTTGCGGGTATCCAGCTTATGCGCTACTTCGTGAATGATCAGGTTGAAGCCCGAGGCATCGAACGAGTCCTGAATATCCAGCCAGTTGAGGATGATCGGCCCTTGCTGCCAGCTCTGCCCGGACTGCACCATACGCTGGTTGTGCACCAGCCCGATGTCATCCTCCCACTCATCATCGACGATAAACGGCGCCGGGTAGATCAGCACTTCGTGGAAGCCATCCAGCCATTCGATACCCAGCTCCAGTACCGGTAAGCAGAAGAGCAGGGCGATGCGCGAATTTTTAAGCGGATCCAGTTCGAAGCCCTGTAGCGGCACAAGCCGTTTTTGCTGTAAAAAACGCTCGGCCAGCTGAATCAGCTTTGATTGCTCTTCAGGCAAGAGATTCGCCAGCACGGGGATCGCCAGAGCCTCATCCCAGGGCAGCGCCATATTTCGACCAGCTTCGTTCGTTTTCCAGGGCCACTTAATCATCGCTTTGCTCGTTACTCGCACGTGAACAAAATGGAAAGGTCAGGGGCTGTTAGCATGCCAACATACTCTGTTAAGCAGTATGACACTCCTCTTCGGCGGCATGCAGACTGGCAGCCTGTTTAAGAGGAATCCAGCCCGCATAAACTATCACTATGTGCCGTAAGGTTGATAGCGCTTTAGGGGTATCCCCTTCATTTTGTGAAGTATGTCGTACGCGGCTATGATAAATCTCTTCTTACCCTACCGTGCTTAAGGATCCCGTCAGTATGCCCGTCAATTTTGA
>OKDQ01000224.1_pt1 | contig 10529 bp, 8 predicted proteins | sample 1615051 | NCBI WGS metagenome assembly OKDQ01 (sample SAMN04436990, study PRJEB24849) | human gut metagenome | biome: human gut; feature: NICU; material: stool | host: Homo sapiens | place: USA: Saint Louis, MO | collected 2013-03-17
CGACGGCGGCTTTATTCGCAATATTGTCAGCAACAGCCTGGATTACCAGATCGTGGCATCCATTTGCCATCTGGCCCGGATGAAGAAAATGCTGGTGGTGGCGGAATGTGTGGAAACAGAAGAGATACGTAGCGCGGTGCACGCGCTAGGTATCGATTATGTGCAGGGCTACTTGATTGGGTTGCCAGTTGAGCTTGATACGTTGCTCGAAACACAGCCTTCTCAGGAGAGCGCCTTAGCCGTTACGCTGCCGCCTCAGAACTCTCTTCTTCAATCTTCAACAGCCAGCCGGTGACCGCTTCCCAGTACTGCTGCTCTTTTTCCAGATCCAGCAGCACCAGCGCGTTCTGGCTAAACCAGTCGTGCGGGAAGCTCAGCGTCCAGTGATAGTCATCCGTTTTAAGCTTCAACGTCGGCGGCGTGGTGGTCGCCTGTCGCTGATTATTGAGCAGCACGCCCAGGCGCAGAAGCTGAATGAGTGGCAGGAACTGCTTTTTCTTAAATAGCGTAAAGCGCGGCAGATCGTCGAGCTTGATGGCTTTGCGGTGATAGCGCACCAGCGTCGCCATCATGGTTTGCTGCTCCTGGTTGAAGCCAGGCAGATCGCTATTTTGCAGAATATAGGCTGAATGGCGATGCATTCCGCTGTGGTTAATGTTCAGCCCCACCTCATGCAGCATCGCGGCCCATTTTAACAGCGCGGCCAGCTGCGGATGCGCCAGCTTTGGATTCTGCTCCTCCCACTGCTCGTACATCTGAACCGTGGTTTCCAGCACCCGTTTCGCCTGTTCGCGGTCGATATTGTACTGGTTGGCAAGGCTCTGCGCGGTGCGGCTGCGAATATCCTGATGACGGAAACGGCCTTCCATCTCATACAGCACACCTTCGCGCAGGGCGCCGTCAGAGAGGCGCAGCTCTTTGATCGCCAGCGCGTCAAACACGCCGCAGAGGATCGCCAGCCCCGGTACGAACACCGCTTTACGCTCGTCGGACAAGCCCGGCAGACTCAGGGCGTCGAAGCTCTTGTGCTTAAGCACCTCTTCGGTGAGTTTCACCAGGCGCTCAGGCGTAATAAACCCGTCCTTTTCACCCATCGCCAGCAGCACTTCATGGGCCGCTTTAATCGACCCCGATGCGCCCAGCGCCACGTTCCAGCCCTGAATACGATACTGCCAGGCCAGATTTTCCAGTTTTTGCACGGCGGCCATGCGCGCGCGCTGGAAGTTTTCGCGGGTGATGACGCCGCCCGGAAAATACATTTGCGCGAAGCTGACGCAGCCCATACGGCGGCTTTCAACCAGACGCGGCTCGAAATCTTCGCCAATCACCAGTTCGGTTGAGCCTCCGCCGATATCAATCACCAGCTTGCGGCCTTTTTCCGGCTGCGTATGCTCCACGCCCATAAAAATCAGGCGCGCTTCTTCGTTACCAGAGATGATCTCAATCGTGTAGGTGATAACCTTTTCCGCGCGCTTAAGAAATTCCGGCGCGTTCAGCGCCTGGCGTAGCGTATGCGTCCCGACGATGCAGACGCTGGACGGCGAAAAGCCTTGCAGACGTTCTGCGAACAGCGACAGGCAGTTAAGCCCGCGCTCCATTGCCTCTTCGCTCAGCATGTTACGCGCGTCGAGCCCATCGGCCAGATGCACGCGCTGCTTCAGACGACCGATGATCTGCATCGCGCCATCCACCTCGCGGGCGATGACCATATGGAAACTGTTTGAGCCAAGATCGACCGCAGCGAACTCCTGCGGGCGTGGGGTATTATCGTTTATTGGCATAGGTTAATCGGGTTGCTCAAGTGATTTGATGTAATCGTAAATCGCCAGCTGCGACCGCACTTTACGGCGATTGCCGCGCGGTACATAGCGATTACTGAGTTCTTTGTCGATATAACGTGCTTTCACCGTATCGCTGAACAGGATCTCGATAATGTCCAGGATACGCTGCTTCAGGCGAGGATCCAGCAGCGGTGCCGCCACTTCAATACGGTAATCAATGTTACGCGTCATCCAGTCGGCGGACGAGAGGTATACGCGCTTATCACCGGCGTTATCGAAAATATAGACGCGATCGTGTTCAAGATAGCGATCCACAATGCTGATCACGCGGATGTTGTCGCTGATGCCTTCCAGTTCCGGAATGAGCGAGCACATGCCGCGAATGAGCAGATTTACCGGAACGCCGGAGCTGGAGGCCGCATACAGGCGATCCACCAGGCCTTTGTCCACCAGATTGTTGAGCTTCAGCGTGATGCCGGACGACAAGCCGTTCTGCGCATTGGCAATCTCTTTGTCGATCATATCGTACAGCAGGCGCCGTGAGTTCTGCGGCGACACCAGCAGATAATCGAAGCTCACCGGGCGGTACGGGTTCTCAATGAAGTTGAACACCCGACGCACTTCGTTGGTGATGCGGGCATCGGCAGTCAGCAGCGAATAGTCGGTGTAAATACGCGCGGTTTTCTCGTTAAAGTTCCCGGTACCGATATGGGCGTAGCGCACCACGTCGTCGCCCTCTTTACGGGAGATCAGGAACAACTTGGCGTGAATTTTCAGCCCCGGCGCGGAGAAGATGACGTGCACGCCCGCTTCCGTCAGTCGGCGTGCCCAGTGGATGTTGGCCTCTTCGTCGAAGCGAGCCTGGAGCTCAACCACCACGGTCACTTTCTTGCCGTTGTGCGCCGCGTGGATCATCGCATCGATGATGCGGGAATCTTTCGCCACGCGATAAATGTTGATTTTAATCGCCAGCACGTTCGGATCGAACGAGGCCTGACGCAGCAATTCCAGCACGTGTTCAAAGGTGTGATACGGATAGTAGAGCAGCACATCCCGCTCGCGGATGGCATCGAACCCGTTGCGGAATTTATCGAACCAGATATGGCGCAGGCGCGGCAGCGGTTTGTTTACCAGATTGGCTTTGCCGACGTTCGGGAAGCCAATGAAATCTTTAAAGTTGTGGTAACGCCCACCGGGGATTATGGAGTCGTAGCGGGAGATGGTCAGCTTATCGCGCAGCATCTCCACCATCGCGTCCGGCATATCGCGCTGATAGACAAAACGCACCGGCTCTGCCGTCAGGCGCTGCTTGAGACTGGAAGACATCAGTTCCATCAGGCTGGCCTCCATCTCATGCACCAGATCGTACTCGGCATCACGGGTCATCTTCATCGAGTAGGCGTTGAGCGCGTCGTAATCGAAGAAACCTTTGAAGATATCGTCCAGACAGTAGCGCAGAATGTTATCCAGCAGGATCATCGGCTTACGTCGGCGCGGGGTTTCCGGCGGCAGATTTACAAAGCGCGGGACTTTATCAGACGGTATTTCCAGCAGCGCGTAGTTAATGGTCTCACCACGAATGATTTCTACCGCCAGATAGGTGTAATCATCTTTCAGGAACTGCACCAGATCGGTTTCACGGTTGATCAGAATCGGGGTGATATGCTGGCGCAGATAGTGTTTGAAATAGTGTCGCAGCCAGTTTTGCTGATTCGCGGAGAGCTGGCGTTCGTTGATCAGGAAGATTTGGTTGCGTGCCATTTCCAGCAGCAGCTCGTTATAGAGGCCATCAAATTCCTGATCGGCTTTCATGACGCGAGACTGGATTTTTCCAAGCAGATGCCGCGAGTGGGAGTTTAAGCCCTGTTCTTCGCTGATGATGATTCGGCGTTTCAGTTCGGCGAAGCGAACCTTGTAGAACTCATCCAGATTGTTGGAATAGATGCCTAAAAAACGCATACGCTCAATCAGCGGGTTGCTTTTATCGGCCGCTTCCTGAAGTACACGTTCGTTGAATGCTAACCAGCTTAGCTCTTTCTCGATATATAACTTTTCCTGACCCATTACAGCTCACACTCCAGTTCAATCACAGGACGTGGTAAATCCGTCTCGTCCTTATTATGGCGAGCATTTCCACGATATGTCCAACAGTGCCAGAAAAGTATGACAGTTATTTTTTTGTTGGGGATTTTAGGGGGTTGGAGAAGGGAATATCGGGTAATGCAATATGTAGGTCGGGTAAGCGCAGCGCCACCCGACAGAACAAACTACTCTTCAGCCGCATGGCCCTGCGGGGGCAACTTCACGCCGTCCAGCCAGGCGGCACCGTCGCGCATCTCAAGACGGCCGTCAACAAACCAGCTTACCACCAGCGGATAAATGGCATGTTCCTGAGCCTGTACACGTTCGGTCACGTCGTCTTCGTTGTCACCGTCAAAGACCGGTACTTTTGCCTGCAAAATGACCGGACCGCCGTCCAGCTCGTCGGTAACGAAATGCACGGAGGTACCATGCTCCTCATCGCCGTTCTCCAGCACCTGACGATGGGTATGCAGGCCAGGATATTTCGGCAGAAGAGAAGGGTGAATATTCAGCAAACGTCCGTTGTAATGCGCGACGAAGGCCGGGCTCAGGATACGCATGTAGCCCGCCAGCACCACCACGTCAGGCGCGTAGGCGTCAATCTCCTGCACCAGCTCACGGTCAAAGGCTTCACGCCCGGCGAACTGGCTGGCTTCCAGCGCGTGCGCAGGAATGTTCGCTTCCCGCGCGCGCTCAAGGCCGAACGCATCGGCCTTGTTGCTGAATACTGCCCGAATGGTGCCATTGATTTTCTTCTGTTTGCAGGCGTCTATAATTGCCTGCAAATTGCTTCCGTTGCCGGAAATGAGCACCACGATGTTTTTCATTCAATGACCACACGCTGTTCGGAATCGGAAGCTTTAATCGTACCGATTTTCCACGCGTTTTCACCTTTTTCTGTCAGCAGCTTAACCGCTTTATCCGCTTCGCTGGCGGGCAGGGCGATAACCATGCCCACGCCGCAGTTAAAGGTGCGGTACATTTCATGCTCGCTCACGTTGCCTGCGGTTTGCAGCCAGTTGAAGACGGGCGGCCACTGCCATGAGGAGGCGTCGATCACCGCCTGGGTATTGTCCGGCAGCACGCGCGGAATGTTTTCCCAGAAGCCGCCGCCGGTAAGGTGAGCGATGGCGTGCACGTCAACGTTCTCAATCAGCTCCAGCACGTTTTTGACGTAGATACGGGTCGTGGCCAGCAGGTGATCGGCCAGCGGTTTGCCGTCCAGCTCGGTGGTCAGCGGGTCGCAACCGCTCACTTCGAGGATCTTACGCACCAGAGAGTAGCCGTTGGAGTGCGGACCGCTGGAGGCCAGCGCAACCAGCACATCGCCGTCAGCCACTTTGCTGCCGTCGATAATTTCTGATTTTTCTACCACGCCGACGCAGAAGCCTGCGACGTCATAATCTTCACCGTGATACATGCCTGGCATTTCAGCGGTTTCACCGCCGACCAGCGCACAGCCGGATTGCAGACAGCCTTCGGCGATACCGTTAATGACGCTGGCTGCGGTATCCACATCCAGCTTGCCGGTCGCGTAGTAATCCAGGAAGAACAGCGGCTCAGCGCCCTGTACCACCAGGTCGTTGACGCACATCGCCACCAGATCAATACCGATCGTATCGTGACGCTTAAGATCCATCGCCAGGCGCAGTTTTGTACCGACACCATCCGTACCCGAGACCAGCACAGGTTCACGATATTTTTGCGGCAGCGCGCACAGTGCGCCGAATCCACCCAGGCCACCCATCACTTCCGGGCGGCGGGTTTTTTTCACCACACCTTTGATTCGGTCAACCAGCGCATTACCTGCGTCAATATCAACACCGGCATCTTTGTAGCTGAGAGAAGTTTTGTTGGTCACGGCTTAAATCCCCACGCGATTGCATAGCTAGTAAGAAAAATCGGCGCAATTCTAACAGTCCAGGCAAACGTTTGCGAGCCTATTCTCGGCGCGGGGATCTTTTTTTCTGTGCGGACTGTCCAGGGCAACAAACTTGACTCCGTTCACGAAAATGAAACCGGTTTCGGCGATCTGCTTGCAACGGATATCCCCTTTGCACATCATCAAAATGAAACCGGTTTCTGTAACTGTTTTTGCAGAAAATAACGCAGAATGAGGGAAAGCGAATGTCAGGATTTAAAGCAGGTTTTCTGTGGGGTGGGGCCGTTGCGGCGCACCAGCTTGAAGGCGGCTGGAAAGAGGGCGGCAAGGGCGTGAGCGTTGCCGATGTCATGACGGCAGGCGCCCACGGGGTACCGCGTGAAATCACCAACGGCGTGCTGGAGGGGAAAAATTACCCAAACCACGAAGCCATCGACTTTTACCACCGCTATAAAGAAGACATCAAACTCTTTGCCGAGATGGGGTTCAAATGATTCCGAACCTCCATAGCCTGGACGCGTATCTTCCCGAAAGGCGACGAGCTGGAGCCGAACGAAGCGGGACTCAAATTCTATGACGATCTTTTCGACGAGTGCCTGAAGCACGGCATCGAGCCGGTGATCACGCTTTCCCACTTCGAGATGCCTTTCCACCTCGTAACGGAATACGGCGGCTGGCGTAACCGTAAGCTGATCGACTTCTTTGTCCGCTTCGCGAAGGTCGTTTTTGAGCGCTATCAGCATAAAGTGAAGTACTGGATGACCTTTAACGAGATCAATAACCAGGCCAACTTTCACGAAGACTTTGCGCCGTTTACCAACTCCGGGCTGAAATATGCCCCGGGAGAAGATCGCGAGCCGGTGATGTTCCAGGCGGCGCACTATGAGCTGGTGGCCAGCGCCCTGGCGGTGAAAGCGGGGCGCAAGATCAACCCGTCACTGCATATCGGCTGCATGATTGCCATGTGCCCCATCTATCCGCTGACCTGTGCCCCGGACGACATGATGATGGCGATGAACGCCATGCATCGCCGCTACTGGTTTACCGACGTTCACGTGCGCGGCAAGTATCCGCAGCATCTGCTCAACTACTTTGAACGTCGCGGCTTCGCGCTGGATATCACCGAAGAAGATAAAGTGGCGCTGACGCAGGGCTGCGTGGATTACATCGGGTTCAGCTACTACATGTCGTTCGCCACCAAAGCGACGGCGGATAATCCGACGCTGGATTACGACGAGAGCAAGAGCCTGGTTTCTAACCCGTACGTGCAGAAATCGGACTGGGGCTGGCAGATCGATCCTGTCGGGCTGCGCTACTCTCTGAACTGGTTCTGGGATCACTATCAGCTGCCGCTGTTTATTGTGGAAAACGGCTTTGGCGCGATCGACGTGCAGGAGAGCGACGGCACGGTGAACGACCAGTACCGCATCGACTACCTTTCCGCCCACATCCGCGAGATGAAAAAAGCGGTGGTGGAAGACGGCGTGGATCTGATGGGCTATACCCCGTGGGGCTGTATCGACCTGGTCTCTGCCGGCACTGGCGAGATGAAGAAACGCTACGGCTTTATCTTTGTCGATAAAGATAACGAAGGTAACGGCACGCTGAACCGCAGCAAGAAGAAATCGTTCGACTGGTATAAGCAGGTGATTGCGAGCAACGGCGATAACCTGTAATTGTCGGGTGGCGCTAACGCTTACCCGACCTACACTACACGTAGGCCCGCGTAAGCGCAGCGCCACCGGGCAAGACCCCGCACCCAAACCGGAGCCCAGCCTCCGGCTTTTTTGTTTTTGATTGATGTACATCAAGCAACATGGGTATGGCGCAATCCGAAAAAAGCGGTATAATCCCGCGATTTTTTTGCGGATGCCACCTCAGAGGAGAAAGAAAATGAAGATTGTGGAAGTGAAACACCCACTCGTTAAACACAAGTTGGGCCTGATGCGTGAGCATGACATCAGCACGAAGCGTTTTCGCGAACTGGCTTCTGAAGTGGGTAGCCTGCTGACCTACGAAGCGACCTCTGATCTGGAAACGGAAAAAGTGACCATCGAAGGCTGGAACGGCCCGGTACAGGTTGAACAGATCAAAGGTAAAAAAATTACCGTTGTGCCAATCCTGCGTGCGGGTCTGGGCATGATGGAAGGCGTGCTGGAGCACGTCCCAAGCGCGCGTATCAGCGTGGTGGGTATCTACCGTAACGAAGAGACGCTTGAGCCGGTCCCATACTTCCAGAAGCTGGTCTCTAACATTGATGAGCGTATGGCGCTGGTAGTTGACCCGATGCTGGCGACCGGTGGTTCGATGATCGCCACCATTGACCTGCTGAAACAAGCAGGCTGCAGCAGTATCAAAGTGCTGGTGCTGGTCGCGGCGCCGGAAGGTATCGCGGCGCTGGAAAAAGCGCACCCGGACGTTGAACTCTATACCGCGTCTGTCGACCAGGGACTGAACGAGCACGGGTACATCATCCCGGGGCTCGGCGATGCCGGCGATAAGATTTTTGGGACTAAATAATCGAATAACGATAAAGAAGCCGACTTTGATAGTCGGCTTTTTTTTGAATAAAAACCAACAATGACACTCAGAGGAAAACACTATGACGCGCCGTGCTATCGGGGTGAGTGAAAGACCGCCGCTTTTACAGACAATCCCGCTTAGTTTGCAGCACCTGTTCGCCATGTTTGGCGCAACCGTGCTGGTGCCAATCCTGTTTCACATTAACCCGGCTACCGTGCTGCTGTTTAACGGCATCGGTACGCTGCTTTACCTCTTCATCTGTAAAGGCAAAATCCCGGCCTATCTCGGGTCGAGCTTCGCGTTTATCTCCCCGGTACTGCTGTTGCTGCCGCTGGGTTACGAGGTCGCGCTGGGCGGCTTTATCATGTGCGGCGTGCTGTTCTGCCTGGTCTCCTTCATCGTGAAGAAAGCGGGTACCGGCTGGCTGGACGTGATGTTCCCGCCTGCGGCAATGGGGGCAATCGTTGCCGTCATCGGCCTGGAACTGGCGGGTGTCGCGGCGAACATGGCTGGGCTGCTGCCTGCGGACGGTCAGTCACCGGATTCTAAAACCATTATTATTTCGCTGGTGACGCTGGGCGTGACGGTTTTCGGTTCCGTCCTGTTCCGCGGCTTTATGGCGATTATCCCGATCCTGATCGGCGTGCTGGCGGGTTACGCGCTCTCCTTCGTGATGGGCGTTGTGGATACCACACCGATTGCCGAGGCACACTGGTTCGCGCTGCCGACCTTCTACACCCCACGCTTCGAATGGTTTGCTATCTTCACCATTCTGCCTGCTGCACTGGTGGTGATTGCTGAGCACGTTGGCCACCTGGTGGTGACGGCGAACATCGTGAAGCGTGACCTGATCCGCGACCCGGGCCTGCATCGCTCAATGTTTGCCAACGGTTTCTCCACCATCATCTCCGGTTTCTTCGGCTCCACGCCTAACACCACTTACGGGGAGAACATCGGCGTAATGGCGATCACCCGCGTCTACAGCACCTGGGTTATCGGCGGCGCGGCGATCATCGCTATTCTGCTCTCCTGCGTCGGCAAACTGGCGGCGGCGATCCAGATTATCCCGGTTCCGGTGATGGGCGGCGTTTCCCTGCTGCTTTACGGGGTGATCGGTGCGTCCGGTATTCGCGTGCTGATTGAATCCAAAGTGGATTACAGCAAGGCGCAGAACCTGATCCTGACCTCCGTTATCCTGATCATCGGCGTGAGCGGCGCGAAGGTGCACATCGGCGCGGCAGAGCTGAAGGGTATGGCGCTGGCGACCATCGTCGGCGTGGGCCTGAGCCTGATTTTCAAGCTGATCTCGGTCATTCGTCCGGAAGAAGAAATCCTGGACGCTGACGATAGCGAAAAAGCACCACATTGATCCTTTAACCGGGCGGAGCGTCCGCCCGGTTCTCTCCTTGCTGGTTCCGTGTTAAACTCCATTCCGATTTTATGTAAGATCTCTGGTTGAGGTATTTCTGAACGGACCGGCACAGCTCTCTCTGCCACTTTATCTCCCTGACGACGAAACTTTCGCGAGTTTCTGGCCGGGTGATAACCCCTCTTTACTGGCTGCACTGCAAAACGTGCTGCGCCAGGAACACAGCGGATACATCTATATCTGGTCACGCGAAGGCGCGGGACGCAGCCACCTGCTGCATGCCGCCTGTGCGGAACTTTCGGCGCGCGGTGACGCGGTAGGCTATGTGCCGCTGGATAAACGCACCTGGTTTGTGCCTGAAGTGCTGGAGGGCATGGAACATCTCTCCCTGGTCTGCATCGATAATATTGAATGCGTGGCGGGAGACGAGCCGTGGGAAATGGCGATCTTTAACCTCTACAACCGCATTCTGGAGTCGGGCAAAACCCGGCTGCTGATCACCGGCGATCGTCCGCCGCGTCAGCTCAATCTGGGGCTGCCGGATCTGGCGTCTCGTCTGGACTGGGGGCAAATCTACAAGCTGCAACCGCTGTCGGATGAAGACAAACTCCAGGCACTTCAGTTGCGCGCCAGACTGCGCGGATTTGAACTGCCGGAAGACGTAGGGCGCTTCCTGCTCAAGCGTCTGGATCGGGAGATGCGCACGCTCTTTGATACGCTCGATCAGCTCGATCGCGCCTCCATCACCGCCCAGCGCAAGCTGACCATTCCGTTTGTGAAAGATATTCTTAAGCTGTAGTTATGCCGGGTGGCGGCTGCGCCTTACCCGGCCTACATATGGCACCCGTAGGCCCGGTAAGCGCAGCGCCACCGGGCTAAAGATCCCCCATCA
>OKDQ01000227.1_pt1 | contig 10483 bp, 9 predicted proteins | sample 1615051 | NCBI WGS metagenome assembly OKDQ01 (sample SAMN04436990, study PRJEB24849) | human gut metagenome | biome: human gut; feature: NICU; material: stool | host: Homo sapiens | place: USA: Saint Louis, MO | collected 2013-03-17
GCTTATACCCTGCCGTTTTTTTCCCCAGCAGACGCGCCGCCTGCAACAGCGCGGCGCTGGCAACCGTTTTACCGACTTCGGTGTCCGTACCGGTAACAAAATAACGTTCAGTCACGTTCAATAATCCCATGAAAAAGATGATAAGAGAGCGGGAACCGGCCCCGATCCTGCGGCCAGGCCAGCCCGAGACGCTGGAGTTGTCCGCGGGTAAGGGGTTTCTTCTCCCGACCGGCGTGCAGGTGCGTCGCGCCTATGCCCTTAAGAGAGCGCATGGCGCTTAACGCATCGCTAAATTCGAGGGTGACGGTCTGGACCTCACTGCGATAGCGCCAGCCTGCCAGCGCCTGAGTGACCTGTTCGTGCGAGAGAAACCGGTTGGCGTGCGGCTGCGCATCCACCGCCCTCCACGCCTGATTCAGCTCCGGCAACGAACTTTCCAGCAGGGTGGTAAAGGCCACCGCTCCGCCGGGCCGTGCCACGCGGTAAAGCTCGCGTAGCGCCTGCGACAGGCTGGTGCACCACTGCACCGCCAGATGGCTCCAGACGAGGTCAAACAGGGCATCCTCCAACGGGATGGCCTCGATATCGGCCACCAGATAACGGTCTGCTGACTGCTGCTGGCGGGCTTCATCCAGCATCTGCGCAGATAAATCCAGCGCCGTGACCTGGCTGCCCGTTGCGCGCCAGTAGCGGCTATTGCCGCCTGGCCCGCAGCCCGCGTCCAGCACCTGCGCAAAACGCCCGTCACCGAGCGCGGCCAGCAGCCCGCGCGCGCTCAGGCGTTGCAGCTCATCGTGCTGTGAATAGCTTTGCGCTGCCCGGCCAAACGCGGCGGCAACGGCCTGTTTATTGACGGGAGACATACAGTGCCTCCAGAAGCGTATCGATATCCTGCGGCTCGTGCGCTGCCGTAAGCGTCAGACGCAAGCGCGCGGTGCCTGGCGGCACGGTGGGTGGGCGGATCGCCGTGACCCACTGTCCGCGTTCTCGTAGCGCCTGTGCCAGCATCAGCGCCCGATGGTTTTCACCCACAATCACGGGCTGAATGGCGCTGTGCGAGTCGGTAAGCCGGTAAGGCAGTTCGCTTACCCCCCGGCGAAAACGCTGAATATGGTCGGCCAGGCGAGCCCGGCGTTCAGCGCCGTCTTCGCCGCGGATCACCGCAAGCGACGCTGAGAGTGCCACGGCCTGCGCCGGGGGCATGCTGGTGCTGTAGATCAGGTGCCGGGCGAACTGTACCAGGTAGTCGGCCACCGGCTCGCAGCACAACACCGCGGCACCGCTGACGCCGAAGCCTTTGCCGAAGGTGACCACCAGCAGTTCCGGCCTGACGCCCTGCTGATAAGCGCTTCCGCGCCCCTCCTCGCCGGTGACGCCAATGCCGTGGGCATCGTCGACCAGCAGCCAGGCGTTCTGTTGTTTTGCGGCGTCGTGCAACGCGGCCAGGGGCGCGCTGTCGCCGTCCATGCTAAATACCCCTTCCGTGACCGCCAGCTGAAGCCCTGAACAGGGTTTACCCAGCAGGACGTTCAGCTGAGAGGCATCGTTATGGGCAAAACGCCGCAGCTGTGCCGGGCTGAGACTGGCGGCTTCAAGCAGGGAGGCGTGGCTCAGGCGGTCCGCGATGATGCGGTCGTCTTTGCCCATCAGGGCGGCAATCACCGCCTGATTCGCGGCAAAACCGGAGATAAACAACAGCGCCCGCGGGTAGCCCAGCCAGTCGGCCAACGCTTCCTCCAGCGCCTGATGGGCCGTGGTGTAGCCGCTGACGTGCCCGGAGCCACCGCTGCCCACGCCGTAACGATCCGCGCCCTGCTGCCAGGCACGAACGATCTGCGGGTGCTGGCTCAGGCCCAGATAATCGTTGCTGGAGAAATTACAGAACCGCTCTCCTTCCCGGGTGAGAAAACGGCCTGCACCGTTTTCCACTACCCTGCGTACCCGAAACGCATCCGCCGCCCGCCGCTCGTCGAGCGCGGTCCTGATACGTGCCTGCCAGGTCATATGGCTGCCGCGTTGTAGAACTGGTCAGTGTCGGCGTTGAATATCTGCTGCTCCAGCTGCTGTTGTTGCTCGTTATCCCCCGCCTGTACCCCGGTCTGGTGTGGGTTCAGCCCCAGCTTGCGGAACAGCTGAACGTCTTTGTCCTCTTCCGGGTTTGGTGTGGTCAGCAGTTTGCAACCGTAGAAGATGGAGTTGGCCCCGGCCATAAAGCACATTGCCTGGGTCTGCTCGCTCATCTGCTCGCGACCGGCAGAGAGGCGAACGTAAGAGGTTGGCATCATGATGCGCGCCACCGCGATGGTGCGGATGAAATCGAAGGCATCCACGTCCTCATTATCCGCCAGCGGCGTACCTTTTACCTTCACTAGCATGTTGATGGGCACGCTTTCCGGAGGGGTCGGCAGGTTCGCCAGCTGTAACAGCAGGCCGGCACGATCTTTTACCGTTTCGCCCAGTCCCACGATCCCGCCGGAACAGACCTTGATCCCCGCATCACGCACTTTATCCAGCGTATCCAGACGCTCCTGATAGGTGCGCGTGGTGATGATGTTGCCGTAGAATTCCGGCGAGGTATCGAGGTTGTGATTGTAGTAATCCAGTCCTGCCGCCGAGAGGCGCTGCGCCTGCTCCTCGTTCAGCGTACCCAGGGTCATGCAGGCTTCAAGCCCCATCTCCTTCACCCCCTTCACCATCTGCTCCAGATAGGGCATGTCGCGGTCATGCGGGTTTTTCCACGCCGCGCCCATGCAGAAGCGGGTTGAGCCAGCGTTTTTGGCCTTGCGCGCGGAGTCGAGCACCTGCTCGACTTCCATCAGGCGCTCGGATTCGAGACCGGTTTTATAGCGCGCGCTTTGCGGGCAATATTTGCAGTCTTCCGGGCAAGCCCCGGTTTTAATCGACAGCAGCGTGCTGACCTGAACATGACGCGGATCGAAGTGCTGGCGGTGCACCTGTTGCGCCTCAAACATCAGCTCCAGGAAAGGTTTGTTGAATAATTCAGTGACTTGCGACATCGTCCAGCGTGCGTGGTGAGCCATCGGGCTTCTCCAAAGGGTTTTGTTAATTGTCGGTTCGGTTTATACTTGTAAACCTAAAACTTTTCAAAATGGTTTACAAGTCGATTATGACCCAGGACGATCTCACCTTCGCCAAGCAGCATATCTGGCACCCTTACACCTCCACGACCCGCCCCCTTCCCGTCTATCCGGTAGCCTCGGCCCACGGCTGCGAGCTGCATCTCGCCAGCGGCGAGCGGCTTGTTGACGGGATGTCCTCCTGGTGGGCGGCGATCCATGGCTACAACCACCCGCGTCTGAACGCGGCGATGAAAGCGCAGATTGACCAGATGTCACACGTGATGTTTGGCGGGATCACGCATCAGCCCGCGGTGGATTTATGCCGTCGCCTGGTAGCGATGACGCCTGAATCGCTGGAGTGTGTTTTCCTGGCTGATTCCGGCTCGGTGGCCGTGGAAGTGGCGATGAAAATGGCGTTGCAGTACTGGCATGCGAAGGGCGAAACGCGCCAGCGGTTCCTCACCTTCCGCAACGGCTATCACGGCGACACCTTCGGGGCGATGTCGGTGTGCGATCCGGACAACTCCATGCACAGCCTGTGGAAAGGCTACCTGCCGGAAAACCTGTTTGCGCCAGCCCCGCAGAGCCGCTTCGACGGCGAATGGGACGAGATGGACATGGTGGGCTTCGCGCGGTTGATGGCGGCCCATCGCCACGAGATTGCCGCCGTTATTCTCGAACCGATTGTGCAGGGCGCGGGCGGAATGCGGATGTATCACCCCGAGTGGCTGAAGCGCATTCGGAAGATGTGCGACCGCGAAGGGATTTTGCTGATTGCCGATGAGATCGCCACCGGCTTTGGCCGTACCGGGAAGCTGTTTGCCTGCGAGCATGCGGGGATCGCGCCGGATATTCTGTGCCTGGGGAAAGCGCTCACCGGCGGCACCATGACGCTCTCCGCCACGCTCACCACCCGCCAGGTTGCCGACACCATCAGCGACGGCGACGCGGGCTGCTTTATGCACGGCCCGACGTTTATGGGCAACCCGCTGGCCTGCGCCGTGGCAAGCGAAAGCCTCGCCATTCTGGAGAGCGGCGAGTGGCAGACGCAGGTGGCGGCGATTGAGGCGCAGCTGAAGCAGCAGCTAAGCGCAGCGGTGGAGGCGGAATACGTCGCGGACGTCCGCGTGCTGGGCGCCATCGGGGTGATCGAGACAACGCATCCGGTGAACATGGCCGCGTTGCAGCGCTTCTTCGTTGACCAGGGCGTTTGGGTGCGACCTTTCGGTAAGCTGATTTACCTCATGCCGCCGTACAGCATTTCTCCGGATCAGCTCCACAAGCTGACCGGAGCAGTGGTTAAAGCCGTTAACATATCAGCGCATTTCACGATTTAACCCCATGCGTTACACTTTCTGAATGAGTGAGTAACGAGGGAAATAGGATGAAAATCATCAGTAAAGATTTGCGCGACGGCGAAAAGCTGCCGGAACGTCACGTGTTTAACGGGATGGGTTATCAGGGAGATAATATCTCTCCCCATCTGGCGTGGGACGATGTACCAGCGGGAACTAAAAGTTTTGTCGTGACCTGCTACGATCCGGATGCGCCAACCGGCTCGGGCTGGTGGCACTGGATCGTGGCAAACCTGCCCGCCGACACCCGCGTGCTGCCGCAGGGTTCCGGTTCCGATCTGGTTGCCCTGCCCGACGGTGCGATTCAGACCCGCACGGACTTTGGCAAAGCGGGCTACGGCGGCGCGGCGCCGCCAAAAGGGGAAACGCACCGCTATATCTTCACGGTGCACGCGCTGGATGTGGACAAGATTGAGGTTGACGAAGGGGCAAGCGGGGCAATGGTAGGCTTTAACGTGCATTTCCATTCGCTGGGCAGCGCGTCGATTACGGCGATGTATTCATAATCGTGCGGGCTGATGCCCTCACCCCGGCCCTCTCCCACAGGGAGAGGGAGAAAACCTAACAATTCCCTCTCCCTGTGGGAGAGGGTTAGGGTGAGGGTAAAAATCACAGCACGGAAGGTAGCAATCCTGCAAGGGTTTCTTCTTCCAGAAGCTGTATCGCCTTATCAATATCCGGCGCAAAGAAGCGGTCCTCATCGTAGTGCGTAACGTGCTCGCGCAGCGTATGACGCGCCTGCTCCAGCAGCGGGCTGGATTTTAGCCCTTCGCGCAAATCAATACCCTGACACGCCGCCAGCCATTCCACCGCCAGCACGCCGCGGGTGTTGGAGGCCATCTCCCACAGTCGACGCCCGGCAGCCGGGGCCATCGAAACGTGATCTTCCTGATTTGCTGACGTTGGCAGGCTGTCCACGCTGTGCGGATGCGACAGGGCTTTGTTTTCGCTTGCCAGTGCTGCGGCGGTGACCTGGGCGATCATAAAGCCCGAGTTCACGCCGCCGTTGCGCACCAGGAACGGCGGCAGCTGGGACATGTGTTTATCCATCATTAGTGCGATTCGACGCTCGGACAACGCTCCGATTTCGGCAATCGCCAGCGCGATATTATCTGCGGCCATCGCCACCGGCTCGGCGTGGAAGTTGCCGCCGGAGACCACCTCGTTTTCCTGAGCAAACACCAGTGGGTTGTCGGACACCGCATTGGCCTCCACCAGCAGCACTTCTGCCGCCTGGCGAAGCTGTGTCAGGCATGCGCCCATCACCTGCGGCTGGCAGCGCAGAGAATACGGATCCTGCACCTTCTCGCAGTTGTGATGCGAATCGGCAATGTCGCTGGTATCGGTAAGTACGTGGCGGTACATGGCTGCGGCATCAATCTGACCACGCTGGCCGCGCACCTCGTGGATGCGGGCATCGAACGGACGACGCGAGCCGAGTACCGCTTCGGTGGTCAGCGCACCACACACCACTGCGGAGGCGAACAGATCCTCTGCTTCAAACAGACCGCGCAGCGCAAAGGCCGTCGACGCCTGCGTGCCGTTGAGCAGCGCCAGCCCTTCTTTTGCCGCGAGGGTGATCGGCGCTAAGCCGGCTTTTTTCAGCGCCTCTTTCGCAGGCAGCCACTCCCCTTGCCAGCGCGCCTTGCCTTCACCCAGCAGGAGCAGCGACATATGCGCCAGCGGTGCCAGATCGCCGGAAGCTCCAACGGAGCCTTTTGCCGGTATCCACGGATAAACTTCCGCATTCACCAGCGCCATCAGCGCCTGGATCACGCTCAGACGAATGCCGGAAAACCCACGCGCCAGGCTGTTGATTTTCAACACCATCATCAGGCGGACGATCTCATCGTCCAGCGGCTGGCCAACGCCCGCCGCGTGCGAGAGCACCAGCGAACGCTGTAAATTCTCCAGATCGTGCGTGGCAATGCGGGTCTGTGCCAGCAGGCCAAACCCGGTATTGATGCCGTAGGCGGTGCGCCCCTCCGCTACAATCGCCTCCACGCAGGCCACGCTGTCATTAATGGCACGGTGGGCGCTTTCATCAAGGGCGAGTGTCACCGGCTGACGCCAGACGTGACGCAGCTGTTTGAGCGTCAGAGAGCCGGGAGTAAGTGTTAACGCGTTCATGCAGGCTTTCCTTGTGTGGCGGGGATCATCGGCAGGTTCAGGCCCTGCTCTTTGGCACAATCAATGGCAATCTCGTAACCCGCATCCGCGTGGCGCATCACGCCGGTTGCCGGGTCGTTATGCAGCACGCGAGCAATACGTGCCGCCGCTTCGTCGGTACCGTCACAGACGATGACCATCCCGGAGTGCTGGGAGAAGCCCATCCCGACGCCGCCGCCGTGGTGCAGCGACACCCAGGTTGCGCCACTGGCGGTGTTCAGCAGGGCATTCAGCAGCGGCCAGTCGGAGACCGCATCCGAGCCGTCGCGCATGGCTTCGGTTTCACGGTTCGGACTGGCGACAGAGCCGGAGTCCAGGTGGTCGCGGCCAATGACGATCGGCGCGGAGACTTCGCCGCTGCGCACCATTTCGTTAAAGGCGAGGCCGAGTTTTTGCCGCCACTCCAGCCCGACCCAGCAGATACGCGCTGGCAGGCCCTGGAAATTAATGCGCTCGCGCGCCATGTCCAGCCAGCGGTGCAGATGTTCGTCGTCGGCGACAATCTCTTTTACTCTGGCGTCGGTTTTGTAGATATCCTCCGGGTCGCCGGACAGGGCAACCCAGCGGAACGGCCCGATGCCGCGGCAGAACAGCGGACGAATATAGGCGGGCACGAAGCCGGGGAAATCAAAGGCGTTATTAACCCCCATCTCTTTCGCCATCTGGCGGATGTTATTCCCGTAATCAAAGGTCGGAATACCCATCTTACTGAAGGCGAGCATCGCGGAGACGTGTTCCGCCATGGCGCGTTTAGCCGCCAGTACCGTGCCCTCAGGATCGGTTTCCGCTTTTTGCTGGTAATCTTCCCACGTCCAGCCTTTTGGCAGGTAACCATGAAGCGGATCGTGAGCGCTGGTCTGGTCGGTGACCAGATCCGGACGCACGCCGCGCGCCACCAGTTCCGGCAGAATATCCGCCGCGTTGCCGCACAGGGCAACCGACACGGCTTTGCCTTCAGCGGTGTACTTTTTGATGCGCGCCAGCGCGTCATCGAGGTTGTCGGCCTGTTCATCAACATAGCGGGTACGCAGACGGAAATCGATGCGGCTCTGCTGGCACTCAATGTTCAGGGAGCACGCGCCCGCCAGCGTCGCGGCCAGCGGCCTTTCAGTGAGCCGTTATAGTGCTGTCGGCCCGCTTCCACGAAGGTTTCATAGGTGCCCTTCACAATCCCCTGGCTGCCGATGTAGATCCAGCTACCCGCGGTCATCTGGCCATACATGGCCAGCCCTTTTGCGTCCAGCTCGTTGAAGTGTTCCCACGTCGCCCAGTGCGGCACCAGGTTGGAGTTGGCAATCAGCACACGGGGCGCATTTTTATGGGTTTTGAATACGCCAACCGGTTTGCCGGATTGCACCAGCAGCGTTTCGTCGTTTTCGAGATTCGTCAAAGACTCAACAATCGCGTCATAGCACGCCCAGTTGCGCGCGGCGCGGCCAATGCCGCCGTAGACCACCAGCTCATGGGGATTTTCTGCTACCTCAGGATCAAGGTTGTTCATCAACATGCGCAGCGGTGCTTCGGTGAGCCAGCTTTTTGCGGTGAGCGTGGTGCCGCGCGCGGCGCGGACATCCTGCTTGCGGTATTTATCTGACGACATTGTGTGTTCCTCATAAGGGACAGGTGATGCATTTAGATATACTTGTATAGACAAGCACACACAAGGTCGGATTTAACAAAAAAGATACAATTTTGCTATATTGCGTTAGCGATCACGCTTATAAAACTTATGACATAAAGTGGCCCTGCAACCGGTAACGATTCCCCGGGAACAGCAGCTTCGCATGCGACACGATCTGCGAGGATGACCAGGTACGACGGCGGATCAGCAGGCAGGGATCATGCTCTTTAATACGCAACAACTCGCACTCCTGAGGCGTGGCGCGCACGGCCTCCACGATATGCTCCCCTTCCGTCAGCGGGGCGACGAGCGAGAGATACGCATGCGGTGTGGTTTGGGTGTAATCCTGGTTCAGGTAGTCCGGGATCCGCTCCGCGTTGACGCAGCGATCTTCAATCTGGACCGGAATATCGTTCTCATAATGCACCATCACCGAATGGAAGATCCGGGTGCCCTCTTTAACGTTCAGCTCGATGGCCTGTTCGGCGCTGGCCTGCGTCTCTTCAAGCACCAGCACTTCGCAGTGGTGCTGATGGTTGCGGGCGGCAATTTCATCGGCAATGCTGCGGATTTCAAACAGCGCCGACTGTCCTTTTGGCTCGGCGACAAAGGTTCCGACACCCTGCAAACGCACCAGCAACCCTTCATCGGTCAGTTCCCGCAGCGCCCGGTTAATGGTCATTCGCCTAAAGCCAAACTGCGCGACCAGTTCAGCTTCGGAGGGAATACGGTCGTGCGGACGCCAGACGCCGGCAGCAATTTTTTCGCTGATCGCCTGCTTCACCTTTTCGTAAAAAGGCGCGGGAGGGCTCGGCTGCAGCAGGGGCGAGCGTGAAAACATCATGACTCCTTGAATGTTGTTATGCCCACCAGTGAGCAATTTGCCAGGCCAGTCGGGCGGCAAGCTTCGCCCCCTGACCGTCCCGGTCGTAGTGCGGATTATATTCCACCAGATCCGCCGCCTGTAGTTTACCGCTTCGGCAGATACGCTCAATCACCGGGAACAGATCCAGCGCCGGGATCCCCAACGCCGCAGGGGCGGATACGGCGGGCATTTCTGCGGCGGGCAGCACATCGAGGTCAATGGTGAGATAAACCCGGTCTGCCTGCGCAAGCACGCTATCCAGCGCGGATAGCGCATCCCGGCGAAAATCGAGATCTTCAACCAGCATCACGTTCAACCGTTCAGCTTCCTCCCACAGCGCCTGGGTATTCGCCGCACGGCTTACCCCCAGGCAGGCGTAGTGAAACGACCGCGACTGCGACGCGCAGTAGTGCGCCAGCTGGCGGAACGGCGTGCCGGACGTAGCCCGTTCAGCCTTACGCAAATCGAGATGCGCATCCAGGTTGATCACCGCAATGCAATCGTTCGGAAAGGCATCCAGCACGCCGCGCCCGTGCGCCCAGGCGGTTTCATGTCCACCGCCGAAAACCAGAGTACGCATCCCGGATTGCTGGCACGCGGTAATGGCCTCGCTCAGCGCCTGCTGTGCCGCCTCCAGCGCATTGCCTTCAACAAAAATGGAGCCCATATCCACGAGGCGCGCATGCCCCTGATGGCTCGCCATATTCGCCAGCGCGCCGCGCAGCACATCGGGAGCCTGTGCAGCACCGGGCCTGCCCTGGTTACGCTTAACCCCTTCATCACATTCAAAGCCCAGCAGGGCGATGCCTGACGGCACGGGTGCAAAGTGTTCGCGCTGCTTTATGGTCTGGAAGAGACGTTTCGCGGTGCTGGATTCGGCGCTGTCGTCACGACCCTGCCAGACGTGCGGGGAAACGGGATGCCACAATTTCATGCTACCTGCCCCCGAAACACGCGTTGATATAAAGGATTCCGCCCCGGCTCGTAAACCATCTCAACCGGATGATTCGCCTCCCAGACGACGAAATCAGCCACATAACCGGGCTTTAACTGCCCGTGCGTCGCGCCACGACCTAGCGCCTGCGCCGCATGCCGCGTCACGCCAGCCCAGGCCTCTTCCGGCGTGAGGCCAAACTGGACGCAGGCCATGTTCATTGCCAGATGCAGGCTGGCAAACGGGCTGGTGCCCGGGTTGTAGTCGGTAGCCACCGCCATCGGCACGCCCTGCTCTCTGAGCTGCGCCACCGGTGGACGCTGGCGCTCCTGAAGAAAATAGAACGCGCCGGGGAGCAATACCGCCACCGTGCCGCTTTGCGCCATCGCCTGAATACCTGAATCATCGAGATACTCAATATGATCGGCCGACAGCCCCTTATACTGGCTGACCAGCGCC
>OKDQ01000232.1_pt1 | contig 10362 bp, 10 predicted proteins | sample 1615051 | NCBI WGS metagenome assembly OKDQ01 (sample SAMN04436990, study PRJEB24849) | human gut metagenome | biome: human gut; feature: NICU; material: stool | host: Homo sapiens | place: USA: Saint Louis, MO | collected 2013-03-17
GCAGTTATTTTTTTATCCTCTTCTAACGATACGTAATCCCTAATGTAACATCCTTACGAATTAAAACTGGCGTTTTTTCCAGTGTTAAATCGGCGCCATCGACTTGAATGGCGACGTTATTTGAGGCGCCTAGAATCAGTGTTGCATTGGCGGCATTCGCAGGTAAAGCTGTTGTTTGGGTCTCTCCTGCTTGCAGGGTGTGTTGGTACGTATAGTTGCCATCGACCATCACGCCAATCCAGCAAGAGCCTTCAGTCCCTTTAAAGGTAATGTTGATTGGACTATTCGCATCTTTAACCGTTGCAGTCACTTGATTGTTAGCATCGCTCACCACAGCCACAGCTGTTTTCTTCTCTGGTTCGCTTGAAGAAGACGGCGGTGTACTACTTTGTGTGCTACTTTCTGGGGCTTGACTTGATTCTTTGGGTTTTTCCACACTGGCACTAGTTGCCGGTGTTTGAATAATCGGTTCGGCTTTTTGATCTTGCCACATAATGTACAGCACTACGACCGCAATGGCTAAACCAATTAACGAAAAGGCAATGGCTGGTAAGTTCCGCAGTAACCAACTGGATTGCTTTTCTTCGTCATGCAATTGCTTACGTGATCCTTCAAGCTCTTCATACACTGGCTTGGGTTCTTCGACAATTGCTGGTTCTTTGCCATCATAGATATCTACCAATTGATTGCCATCTAAGCCGACCGCACTTGCATATTGGCGGATAAACGCCCGCACATAAAAGGTGCCTGGTAAGGACTCAAAATCGTTTTGTTCAATAATTTCTAAATATCTTTTTTGAATTTTTGTCATTTGTTGCAGTTCATCAATTGAGATGTTCTTCTGCAATCTTGCTTCTTTTAGTGTTTCTCCAATATTTACGCTGGCCACTCGTCCATCTTCTCCAGTCTATTTTGTTAATTTATCGATTGTCTCATCAGTCTTTTTCAATTGCCAAGGAAAACATTCCCGTCCTTTAAGAATACCACAAAAGAAGCCAACTGAGGATAACAAAATTGAAAGATTTCAAAGATTTTTCTTTTTCTTAAACAGTTGGTTTATTGCTCGGCTTCTCCTTTAGGATACATGTAGAAACGGCTCAATCCTTCTTCACGAATCAAGGTCTCTGCTACTTGGCGGACGTCGGCTAATTGAATACTTTCAATGACTTCAATCTTATCAAACAGCGTGGTTTCCCCAAACAATGATTGTGAAAATTGGTTGGCGATATACTCTAAAGAGTTTAAGGATTGGAAATATTTACCAATCATTTTTTTCTTCAATAAGGACAAATTTTCTTCCGTTAATTCTGGACTTGTTGTGGCAGATAATAAAATAGCTTCAATTCGTTCTGCTAAGACTTCTGGTTGCTCACTATCGCCGCCAATATCCGCAAAATGGAAACTGCGATCTAAATTAAAGTCATAACTAAAACTATCATCTAACAAGCCTTCATCATAAAGAGCCAAATAGTTTTGAGAGGTATTACCAAACAATAATTGTAACAACAAGTTCACGGTGACTTGATATTTCATTAAGTCACGACCCGTTGTTGGCACTTCATCTAAGCCTTTCAAGCCAACAAGCACTTTTGCCCGTGTGACTGCCATTTCAATGGCGCTCTCTTTGACAATGTCAGCAGCTGTTTCTTCAGGAAAATGCCGACGAATAGGTTGGGCGGCAGGAAACTCTTTCGCCGCTTGGTTTTCACGAATGAAGGCCATTAACGCTTCAGGGTCCATTTTTCCTACCACGAATAAGGTCATATTACTTGGATGATAAAACGTATTGTAGCATGTATACAAATCTTCTGCGGTAATCTCCGCAATACTTGCCACTGTACCGGCAATATCAATATGCAATGGATGTTTCGGATAAAGGTTGCCTAAAATGCCAAAGAACAAACGCCAGTTAGGATCATCTAAATACATTTGAATTTCTTGTCCGATGATACCTTTTTCTTTTTCGACCGTTTCCTTCGTGAAATACGGCGATTGCACAAAATCAAGCAACGTTTCTAGATTTTGTGTCACTTGATCCGTCGTTGAAAACAAATAACTCGTTTTCGTAAAACTGGTAAAGGCATTCGCTGAAGCCCCTTGTTGCCCAAATTTTTGGAAGACATCGCCATCTTCTTTTTCAAACATTTTATGTTCTAAAAAGTGGGCGATTCCGTCAGGTACTTCAATCATTTCCTCTTGACCAATTGGCACGAACGTATTGTCAATGGAACCATAATCGGTCGTAAACAAGCCATACGTTTTTTGGAAATCATTTTTCGGCAATAGGTAAACTTTTAAACCATTCGCCAGTGTTTCTGTATACAATGTTTCTTTAATTTGTGCATAGTCTTTTTTAATCATTTTCCGTTTCTCCTTCCAAAAAGAAGATCGCTTGAAGTTCCAAGCGTTTGGCTACTTCTTGGATTTCTGGAATAGTCACGGCATTAATCCGCGCAATCCATTCCTCCGCCGTCAGCATCGTCTGCGGCATTAATTCGTTCAAGTATTCTTTTTCCAGCCACGCGCCTGCATTATCTAACGCTAAGATATACTGATTTTTTAACATTGCTTTCGTTTGTTCAATTTCTAATTCGCTAATCTTACCTAAGCGAATATTTTCCAATTCTGTCGAAATCAAACGCAAGACCTGATTCCGATTTTTGCCATCGATTCCTGTTTGAACCGTCATGAAGCCACGGAAAGTGTCGATACTACTAGAAGCATAATACGCTAAATGCTCTTTTTCACGGACATTCATAAATAATTTAGAATGCGGGAAACCGCCAAAAATCCCATTAAACACTTGCAACGCAAAATAATAGCTATCGCCATAATAAATATCCGTGTTGTAAGCCAAGTTTAATTTCGATTGGGCTAGCACCTCACGCTCGGTCCGCTCTTCAATCACGTTGCGAATTGGTTGATTGTAGAAAATCGCGGCTTTGCCTTCTTCACGAGGCGTAAACGGTAATTGCTTGAATAACGGCACTAGCTCCGCCTCATTGACATCACCTAAAACAAAAATATCCACTTGATCTTCCGCCAGCATTTTTTGATAATACGCTGCTAATGACGCCGCTGTTTCCTCAGCTAACGCCGCAACGGTCCCGAAACTAGGGATTTTTTGATCCTCCGATTGATTGAAATAGACACTTTGAAGCGCCAAAGAGGCATAGGTTTGCTTATCCTCCACAATACTTTCCAAGTACGCTTTCAAGTTCTCTTTTTCCCGTTGGAAGGTTTCCGCCTCAAATTGGCCCGCTTGAATATTGTGGGAAAAAATAATTTCCCTCAAAAAGTCCAACGCTTCGGCGAGAACCTGACTATCCTGTAAATAATGATCATTGACAATGTTCATAGAAATATTAAACCAATGTTGATTGCCTTTTTTGGAAACGCCAATCCCGAAGCTGGCGCCGTAAAGTTCCGCCAAACGCTCACTTAACTTGACTTGATTCGGGTAATTCAAGCTGTTGGTTTCCATCAAACTGGACAACAGCGTTCTTTTTGTAATGGTTTCATGATTTAATCGTGTATTAAAGCGGACTAAAAGACGCACCGTTTTATATTTTTCTGTAGGAATGACGTGTAAATTCACGCCTTTAACTAATTGAACAGACATTGCCGCATCGCTCCTTCATTTGCTTCATCTTACCTAAAGAATGCTGTGAAATATATGTATCGCGTAAATTCTAAAGCATTTTTTAATGTTTTTTCCAATAGCTCCATTATAACACAGCTTCAGGTGCTTTCTGAATGATAAGAGTTTTTCAGTTCAAATTTTCAAGAAGATTCGGTATACTGTTTTTAAAGTGAGGAGGGAAAAAAGAATGATTAAAGAATTTAAAGAGTTTATCATGCGCGGGAGTGTCTTAGACCTAGCCGTTGGTGTTGTCATTGGTAGTGCATTTACAGCGATTGTGACACAAGTGGTGGAAGGCTTGATTACCCCATTAATTAGTCTGATTTTTGTCTTGACGACTGGGAAAAAGAGTGCCGACGATGCATTGGGTGCCCTTGTTTATAAAGTCGAAGGCGTTGAATTCAATATTGGTAGCGTGATTAGTGCACTTATTACATTTTTAATTACGGCCTTCGTCCTCTTCTTGATTGTCAAAGCGGCCAACAAAATGAAAAACCGTGGCAAAAAAGAAGAAGCGGCAGAAGAAGAAGTGGTACCAACGAGCGAAGATTACTTAAAAGAAATTCGCGACTTGCTAGCGGCGCAAACACCGCCTGCTGAAACTGTCAAAACAGACAGCACCTTCACAGAGAAATAAGCAAAAAGTCATCCTGAGGGGATGACTTTTTTGTTTTGTCTTAGATTGATGGTCCTGCGACGAGGTTCCAGGTGATGTTACCTGTGTAGTTCCCTGCTTTGATTTGTTGATACGGGGTAGTGATGTTTAAAGCTGAATCAAGCATTGAAAACCGCCACAAGCCTTGTCCTTTTCCTGCTGTGGCATTCGCAAGGAGCACGGCATCCCCGCCTAAAGGAATTGAAAAGGTTGTCTCATTAACAATTTCAGGTTTGGCAACTGGATCAGCCAAAATCGGATCTCTACCAATATATTTATTATCTTCTACACTATAACGTAATGGAACCAATTTAATAGTACTACTTGTAATACTGCCTTCTATGCTGTCCGTCCCTAACTTAAGTCCAGTCGATTGAGCAGTCAAATGCCAGCCTTCTTTCGTTCCTCGCATATCACCTACACCAATGCCTTCTACGCGTCCATTGAAACCCTCATCTATTTTATTTGGAATTGGCTTCGTTAAATCATCGGAAATTGATAATTTCCCAAAATCAAATTCTCTTGGAATAAATAGTAAATCAAAATTACTATTCGTAGCTCCTGGGTCAGGCCTTACTGTATTTGGATCTCCACCAACATCTGGCAACGCTCCCCCATCAAACCCCACAGTTACAGGCGTATTCCCTGTCGTCACCGCCTGTGCTGAAAGCGGCGCCAAACTTGCGCCAACTACGGCACTACCAACCAATAAACTTGCCATTATTTTCTTTTTCATATGTACATCTCCTTTAACATTCTGAATTTCCAGTGCACCCTAGTTGGTTCTTCGGCTCTGCTGAAGCTATGGCTTTATTATACAAGATTCCCCCTTGTCTGTGATTTTAAATATTGAACAGTTCTTGCAAAAAAACAACATTTCCTTTAAAAGCAACGTTTCCTCTTAGTTTAAAGGCTTTTTTTCAACACTTATTGATATTTTCGGCTGTTATTTAATGGTTTTTTCGAGAAAATACTTTAATAAACAACGAGAAAACGTCACAAAGTAGAGGTCAAACTCTAACTTTGTGACGTTTTCTCCTAAAATCTTATACATTTATTCGCAGATGCAGCGAAAAAACCGTAATTTTTTATTTAATGACAGCCGTTTTTATATTTGTTCGTCACTAAGACTTACAATTTACGGCGACGAGCGAATTCCACAAACTTAAATTTGTTTAAGCGGTGACGAGATTCCGTATAGCCAAAACAGCGGGTATCTTCCAAGTTCATGATACTACGGACCACGACGACATGATTGCCTTCCACTTCACCAATCAGCTGCTTGTCCATCTCTGTGAGCGGTTCCACGGTAATTTCTTTCTGGGCGTAACTAATCGCCAAGCCAAGATCGTTTTCCAGATAATCGAAAATCGAATCTTCGGCACGGTGCTTCGGCAGTTCTGGGACAATCTCTTTAATCAAGTAATCAATATCTAAAATATCGACTTCCCCTTCAATCTCCCGTTGCCGAACTAAGCGCCACACAGGGGCCCCTTCCGTCCAACCAGTCAACTGAGCCAAGTTGCGCTCCACAGGAATTTCTTCTAAGGAAACCACATGAGTATGACTTTCAATATGTTGCGTTTGTTGTAACTCCTTGTAACTGGTCACCCCTGAAATAGGAAAATTAAACTTTTTAAAGTTGAGCACAATCGAGCCTTTGCCTTGTTTTTTCTGAATGTAGCCAGCGTTAATCAGTAAATTCAAGGCTTTCCGAATTGTTTCACGGGAAACATTGTAAGTTTCCACTAATTGATTTTCACTAGGTAATAAATCGCCTGGCTGATAGTCGCCTTGGACAATTTGTTGTTCTAATTCTAAAAATATGTCATGAAACTTGTTCATGCCGATCCTCCTCTACCAACAATTTCTTTTCTAAAAGCATAGCATATTCCCTCCGAAAAACCTAGAGCTGGTCAGAAAAATCCCCCGCACTTTCTGCCTTACTTACGCCACAAACTCCCCCAGCTAAACCACTGCTTGACCGCCTTTTTTTCAGACCCAGCGCAGTCGGTTGCTGCCCCCTTCTGGAAAAGTTTTCCCAAGAATCTAGGGAAAATCCTTGTAATTCTGATTCGTTCATACTATACTGTAGTCAAACGAAACATGTCTATACAAGTTCACAAGGAGGCGCCAAACATGACCATTTTAGAATTAACATTCGCAACGAACCAACTAACGACGACTTTTTTTAACCATAAATTGGAACCGCTTCACCAAAAAACGTTCCCTTTTGAAGCCTTGACTATCGAAGAAACGGTTCCTGAACTGTGCCAATTGATTTTGGCAGAGGCTCCGCCGATTCTGGGGGGGATTGTGGCTGATTTCCCAGCGGATTTCTTTTCGCCAGAGGAAACGTAGGCGCTGGTTCCGCAAGCGGTGATTCAAGCATTCGCGGAACAGTTGAACACGCCACTTTTAACGGCAGCCGAACAAGCGGCGGCACCGAATCTGCTGGCAGCATTTGAAGAAAAACGGCAGTATCTGGCTTGGCATTTAGACTATTATGGCTACGTGCCTGGGAAAAATGAATATGCGGTGGAGTCCCTGTTAACTGTCGGCAATGGCTTTTTAGGCTTGCGCGGCACGACACCTGAGATGACGATTTCTGATGATCATTATCCAGCGACCTACATTGCGGGGCTTTATAATACAGCGGCTTCGGAAGTTGCGGGTCAAGTAGTGGAAAATGAAGATTTCGTTAATGCTCCTGACAACCAACACATCGCTTTAAAAATTGGCGATGCCACTGACTGGTTAACGATTTCTCCAGACACGCTACAACAATTACACCGTCAATTGAACTTGAAAACGGGGTTGTTTGTCGCAGAAATGATATTGAAAGATGCGGACAATCAGCAAATTAAATTAACGACGAAAAAAATCGCCAATATGGCACAGCCGAATGACTATCATCTGCAATATACGTTTGAGCCGTTAAACTTTTCAGCCCCGATTACTTTGAAAACCGTCACGGATGGCAGTGTCTACAACTATAACGTGGCGCGGTATCGTAACTTAACAGCGAAACATTTTCAGGTGACAGCATTAAGCGCGCAGGAAAACAAAACCGTGATTGAGGTTTGTACCAATCAATCCAACTTAAGCGTCCGAGAAACGGCCTTGATAACTGGTGATTTTTTTGAAAAAGAGGCCATTATGATTCAAGAAGAAGCGGAAAAAATCGCCCAAGTGGTGACCGTGATGGCGCACCAAGGCACGCGCTATACGCTAGAAAAACAAGTCTTTGTGCAAGCCAGCCACGCCGAACAAAGTTGGCAGGTACCGTTTACGCCGAAGGACTCTTTTGCGGCCGCCGCTCAGGAAAGCGCCCGCGCTTGGCAAACCCTTTGGCAACAAGCCAACATTACCGTGACAGGCGATTTGATGTCTCAAAAACTTTTACGGATTCACAGTTATCACTTGCTAGCTTCGGCTTCGCCTTTTAGTAACCAAGCGCAAGCATTGGACGTCTCGATTACCGCCCGAGGCTTGCATGGTGAAGCGTATCGTGGACATATTTTCTGGGATGAAATTTTTATTTTACCTTTTTATATTCAACATTATCCTGACACAGCGAAACAATTGTTGCTGTACCGCTACCACCGATTAGAGAAGGCGAAGGAAAATGCGGCGGCCAGCCAGTATCGTGGCGCAATGTATCCGTGGCAATCAGGGCGTGATGGGCGTGAAACCACGCAAAAACTTCACTTAAATCCGTTGAATGGACATTGGGGCGAAGATCATAGTATTTTGCAACGGCATGTTTCCTTGGCGATTGCTTACAATGCTTGGTTGTATTGGCATAGTACACAGGATCATGAATTTATGAAACAATATGGCGGCGAAATGTTGTTAGAAATCGCTCAATTTTGGAACAGCGCTGCGACGTTAGATGACGCAACAGGACGGTTCTTTATTGATAAAGTGATGGGACCTGATGAGTTTCACGAGGGCTATCCAGACCAAGCGGAAAGCGGCTTGAAAAACAACGCCTATACGAATTTGATGGTGGTTTGGCTATTCGAAGAATTAACCAACATTTTGGCACTTTTCTCTGAGGAAGAACAGGCACAACTTTTTGCCAAAACGCAGACCTCTTCGGCTGATCTAGCCCGCATGCAGCAAATTCAAAATTCACTGGAAATTGAAGTTAATTCTGACGGCATTATTGCGCAATATGAAGGGTATTTCGGCTTAAAAGAGATTGACTGGGCGGCGATGAAAGAGAAATACGGCAATATTTACCGCATGGATCGAATTTTAAAAGCCGAAGGAGAATCCCCCGATGATTACAAAGTGGCGAAACAAGCCGACACGTTAATGTTGTTCTACAACTTAGACAAAACTCGGGTGGATCAAATTTTAGAAGATTTAGGGTATCAATTGCCTGCGGATTATTTGGAAAAAAATCTTTTATATTATCTAAAACGGACGTCTCATGGTTCGACTTTGTCACGAATTGTTCATGCCCAATTGGCAGAAATGGCGCAATTCCATGAGCTATCTTGGCAACTTTATCAAGAAGCGTTGTATTCCGATTATCGTGACATTCAAGGTGGCACGACCGCTGAAGGGATTCATACAGGGGTCATGGCTGCGACGATCCACGTTACTTTAGCGACGTATGCAGGCGTTGACACGCGCCAGAACGAGTTATCAATTTGTCCAAACTTACCTGAACATTGGCAAGCGCTGGCGTTCCAGTTTATTCATCAAGGCGTGACGTATCAATTTTCATTAACACAAACCAGTGTCACGATTACAGCAGATAAAGACACACAATTATTGGTTCAGGGCGCGTTGATTCCGTTAACCGCCGAACGACCAAAAGAAGTACATTATCAATAAAGGAGCGAACCACAATGACGATTGGATTTATTTTTGATTTGGATGGTGTCATTACTGACACCGCCAAATTTCATTATCAAGCTTGGAAAGCGTTGGCCGATTCGCTAGGCATTTCCATTGACGAAACCTTCAACGAAACATTAAAAGGCATTAGTCGGATGGATTCCTTGGACCGCATTTTAGCCCATGGCCACCGTGAAAATGCGTTTACTCCAGCAGAAAAAGAAGCCTTAGCTCAGCAAAAAAATGACCACTACGTTCAATTATTAGAACATTTAACAACAGAAGATGTTTTACCTGGTGTCGTGCCATTGCTACAGCAAGCCCAAGCACGTCACATTCCCTGTGCCGTGGCTTCGGCTTCAAAAAACGCGCCCCTGATTTTGGAAAAATTAGGCGTGCGCGCGTACTTCGCCACAATTGTCAATCCCGACTCGTTAAGCAAAGGCAAACCTGATCCTGAAATCTTTTTAGCCGCCGCTGACAGTATTGGCGTGCTACCGCAAAACGCCATTGGCTTTGAAGATGCACAATCAGGCATTGACGGCTTGAAAGCCGCGGGCATCTATGCCGTCGGCTTGTCGGCCAGCCAACCCTTAATCGGAGCCGACATGCAAGTCTCTGAAATGACTGAACTAAGCGTTGATGCACTGCTCAATCGCTAAAGAATGACAAGAACCTTTAGCAGCAGGCACCTCTTTTCATCTACATTGTATCTATGCTAGAATGTAGATGAAAAGAGAGAGATGCGTCAACACACCTCTCTAGTGTAGAGCCGTTTGAGACGGTGACCTTTTGGATTAATTAAAAATAACCGTACTTGATCAAAGTTGACGGTTATTTTTTATTGTCATTTTAACAGCTTTTTGGTTTCCAAGGACCAATACTTTACTATTAGCAACGAAGTTCACGGTCCTTTGTGCTTGTCTCCACGTTCATTTCTTTTGCTTATTGTTTAAATCCTACTAACGGAAAAATGAAATCAACGAATTTTATCCCCGCATAAAAACATAGGGCAAACATCAAAATCTTAATTAAGATTTTGACAATTGGTCGTTCAGTTATCTTTTTCATTTGTATACTCCTTTCCAATATTTTTAAAGCTCCAACCTTTTTAATCTTTTTGACATCTATATTTTATCTAATTATAATAAAACTCACAATAGAGGAAGCATCATTTTTTCATTTCCTTTCTATTCCTTGATTAGTAGTT
>OKDQ01000242.1_pt1 | contig 9971 bp, 5 predicted proteins | sample 1615051 | NCBI WGS metagenome assembly OKDQ01 (sample SAMN04436990, study PRJEB24849) | human gut metagenome | biome: human gut; feature: NICU; material: stool | host: Homo sapiens | place: USA: Saint Louis, MO | collected 2013-03-17
CGTTTGATTACACTCCTGTTAATCCATACAGCAACAGTGCCGGGGATACCCGGCGCTGTTGTCCGTTTTAGCACACAGGCAGGACATGCCTGATACCTGGAGAGCCTTTCTTGAGCCAGGAATACACTGAAGACAAAGAAGTCACATTATCTAAGCTAAGCAGCGGACGTCGTCTCCTCGAGGCGTTACTGATTGTTATTGCCCTTTTTGCCGTCTGGCTGATGGCCGCCTTACTCAGTTTCAACCCCTCAGATCCCAGCTGGTCGCAAACCGCATGGCATGAGCCTATTCATAACTTAGGTGGCGTTCCCGGTGCCTGGCTTGCGGACACGCTCTTTTTCATTTTCGGAGTGATGGCTTATACCCTTCCCGTCATCATTATTGGCGGATGCTGGTTTGCCTGGCGTCATCGACAGAACGACGACTACATCGATTATTTTGCCGTTTCGCTGCGCCTGATTGGCGCCCTGGCGCTGATCCTCACCTCCTGTGGGCTGGCGGCGATCAACGCTGATGATATCTGGTACTTCGCCTCCGGCGGGGTGATCGGCAGCCTGTTGAGCTCCGCGCTGCAACCGATGCTTCATAGCAGCGGCGGCACGCTGGCGCTGCTCTGTATCTGGGCGGCGGGCCTGACGCTGTTTACCGGCTGGTCCTGGGTGAGCATTGCTGAGAAGATCGGCAGCTTTATTCTGACGCTGCTGACGTTCGCCAGCAACCGTACCCGTCGTGACGATACGTGGGTCGATGAAGACGAGTATGAAGATGAGTACGAAGAGGAAGACGAGGCGCCTGTACAGCGGCGTGAATCTCGCCGCGCGCGTATTCTGCGCGGTGCTCTGGCGCGCCGCCAGCGCGTCGCTGAAAAATTTGCTAACCCGTTAGGCCGTAAAACGGATGCCGCGCTGTTCTCCGGCAAACGTATGGATGAAGACGAGCAGATTGAGTATCGCGGTGCGGCCGTCGACCCTGATGACGTACTGTTCTCTGGCCATCGAGCCACGCCGGGAGAGTATGACGAATACGATCCGCTGCTGAATGGCCACTCCGTGACTGAACCGGTAGCCGCTGCTGCTGCCGCAACGACGGCTGCTCAGGCCCATGTTGCGCCTGTTGAAGCCGTGATGCCGTCCTCGCCTGTTCCGGCACCGAAGTCCGCGATCCAGCAACCGCAGGTAGACTGGCAGACTGCGCCAGGCGTCCATACGCCTGAACCGACCATTGCACCTGAGCCTGAAAGTTATATTCCTGTGCAGCAGGAACAGTGGCAGCAAACGTATCAGCCGCCTGAGCCTGCCAGCGTACCGCAACAACCGTATCAGGCTTATACGCCCGAACCCGCTGTACCTGAACAGCCATACGTTGCACCGGTGTCTGAACCCGAAGTGGTGGATTAAGCGTAGAAATCACGTCCGCCATTATACTATTTTGAAGAAGTGGAAGAGCGCCGCGCCCGTGAGCGCGAGCAGCTTGCCGCCTGGTATCAGCCCGTGCCCGAGCCGGTGCAGGAGCCTGTTGCAAAAGCGCCTTCGGTCAGCGTTCCACCTGTAGAACCTACGCCAGCCGTTGCGTCGGGTGCAGAAGCCGTGAAGCAGGCAACGGCAGCCGCTGCCGCGTCCGCTCCGCTATTCAGCCCGGCAACCGACAGCGCCCCGCGTCCTCAGGTGAAAGAGGGCATTGGTCCACAGCTGCCGCGCCCTAACCGCGTGCGCGTACCGACTCGCCGGGAGCTGGCCTCTTATGGCATTAAACTGCCTTCCCAGCGTATGGCGGAAGAAAAAGCCCGTGAGTCCGAGTACGAAGATGATGCCGACGAACTGCATCAGGATGAGCTGGCGCGTCAGTTTGCTGCCCAGCAGAATCAGCGTTACGGCGAAGAGTATCAGCATGACGTGCCTTCACAGCAGGACGAGGATGATGCGGCCGAAGCGGAGCTGGCGCGCCAGTTTGCAGCAACGCAGCAGCAGCGTTATTCCGGTGAGCAACCTTCGGGGGCAAACCCGTTCTCGCTGTCGGATTTCGAATTCTCACCAATGAAAGATCTGGTGGATGATGGCCCAAGCGAACCGCTGTTCACGCCGAGCGTAATGCCGGAAGCGGAGCCGGTGCGTCAGCCGCCTGCACCACAGGCTTACGTGCAGCCGCAACAGCCGGCGCCGCAGGCGTATGCGCAGCCGCAGACACCTTCTCAACCGCCTCAGCCACAGTTCCAGCAGCCAGCACCACAGCCGCAGGAGAGCCTGATTCACCCGCTGCTGATGCGTAACGGAGACAGCCGACCGCTGCAACGACCAAGTACGCCGCTGCCGTCGCTGGATCTGTTAACGCCACCGCCAGCGGAAGTCGAGCCGGTGGATACCTTTGCCCTTGAGCAGATGGCCCGTCTGGTGGAAGCGCGTCTGGCTGACTTCCGCATTAAAGCGGACGTGGTGAACTACTCACCGGGCCCGGTGATCACCCGTTTCGAACTGAACCTGGCACCGGGCGTAAAAGCGGCGCGTATTTCTAACCTCTCCCGCGACCTGGCGCGTTCTCTGTCCACCGTGGCGGTACGCGTGGTGGAAGTGATCCCAGGCAAGCCTTACGTTGGCCTTGAGCTGCCAAACAAGAAACGCCAGACCGTTTATCTGCGTGAAGTTCTGGATAACACCAAATTCCGCGACAACCCGTCTCCGCTGACCGTGGTGTTGGGTAAAGATATCGCCGGCGATCCGGTGGTTGCCGATCTCGCAAAGATGCCGCACCTGCTGGTTGCGGGTACTACCGGCTCCGGTAAATCGGTCGGGGTGAACGCCATGATCCTCAGTATGCTCTACAAAGCGCAGCCTGAAGATGTGCGTTTCATCATGATCGACCCAAAAATGCTCGAACTGTCCGTCTACGAAGGCATTCCGCATCTGTTAACGGAAGTGGTTACCGACATGAAGGACGCCGCCAACGCATTACGCTGGAGCGTCAATGAAATGGAGCGTCGCTACAAGCTGATGTCGGCGCTGGGCGTGCGTAACCTGGCCGGTTATAACGAGAAAATCGCCGAAGCGGCGCGTATGGGCCGTCCGATTCCGGACCCATACTGGAAGCCGGGTGACAGCATGGATGCCCAGCATCCGGTGCTGGAAAAACTGCCTTACATCGTGGTGCTGGTGGATGAATTTGCCGACCTGATGATGACCGTTGGCAAGAAAGTGGAAGAGCTGATTGCGCGTCTGGCACAGAAAGCGCGTGCGGCGGGCATCCACCTGGTACTGGCAACGCAGCGTCCGTCCGTGGATGTAATCACCGGTCTTATTAAGGCAAACATCCCGACCCGTATCGCGTTTACCGTGTCGAGTAAAATTGACTCCCGTACTATCCTTGACCAGGGCGGAGCAGAGTCGCTGCTGGGGATGGGGGATATGCTCTATTCCGGGCCGAACTCCACCTCGCCGGTGCGTGTTCACGGTGCGTTTGTTCGCGACCAGGAAGTGCACGCGGTTGTGCAGGACTGGAAAGCGCGCGGGCGACCGCAATATGTTGACGGCATCACCTCTGACAGCGAAAACGAAGGTGGCGGCGGTGGTTTTGACGGCGGCGAAGAGCTGGATCCGTTATTCGACCAGGCGGTTAATTTCGTCACCGAAAAACGCAAAGCGTCCATCTCCGGCGTGCAGCGCCAGTTCCGTATCGGTTACAACCGCGCGGCGCGTATCATTGAGCAGATGGAAGCCCAGGGCATCGTGAGCGAACAGGGGCACAACGGTAACCGTGAGGTGCTGGCGCCACCGCCTTTTGAGTAATCTTCAGCGATTGCAAAGAAGGGTAAATCAGCAAAAATTAAGCATATTCTTCTGTCGCCTGCCTTCGGGCAGGTACAGAATAGAAACGGAACCCCCATATCGGGAAGACGTATTTTAAGGAATAACAATGAAAAAAATCGCCATCGCCTGTGCATTACTCTCCAGTTTTGTTGCCAGCAGCGTCTGGGCTGATGCAGCCAGCGACCTTAAAAGCCGACTGGATAAAGTGAGCAGTTTCCACGCCAGCTTCACGCAAAAAGTGACTGACGGCAGCGGCAACGCGGTGCAGGAAGGCCAGGGAGATTTGTGGGTAAAACGCCCAAATCTGTTCAACTGGCACATGACCCAGCCGGATGAAAGCGTGCTGGTGTCTGACGGTAAAACCCTGTGGTTCTACAATCCGTTTGTTGAGCAGGCGACCGCCACCTGGCTCAAAGACGCGACCAGCAATACGCCGTTTATGCTCATTGCCCGTAACCAGTCCAGCGACTGGCAGCAGTACAACATCAAACAAAACGGTGATGAGTTCGTCCTGACGCCAAAAGGCAGCAACGGTAATCTGAAGCAGTTCACCATTAACGTGAGCAGCAACGGTACCATCAATCAGTTCGGCGCGGTTGAGCAGGACTATCAGCGCAGCAGCTATCAGTTGAAGTCTCAGCAAAACGGCGCCATTGATGCATCGAAATTCACCTTTACCCCGCCGCAGGGCGTAACGGTGGACGACCAACGCAATAAGTAAGAGGCATGAGTGAGCAACCTGTCGCTCGATTTTTCAGATAATGCGTTTCAACCTCTGGCCGCCCGTATGCGGCCAGAAAATTTAGCGCAGTACATCGGTCAGCAACATCTGCTGGCTGCGGGGAAACCCTTGCCGCGCGCTATTGAGGCGGGGCATCTGCACTCCATGATCCTCTGGGGGCCACCCGGCACCGGAAAAACCACGCTCGCTGAAGTGATCGCCCGCTATGCCAACGCGGACGTTGAGCGCATCTCGGCGGTCACGTCGGGGGTGAAAGAGATCCGCGAGGCGATCGAGCGGGCGCGACAAAACCGCAATGCCGGACGTCGCACCATTCTGTTTGTCGACGAAGTTCACCGCTTCAACAAGAGCCAGCAGGACGCCTTTCTGCCGCACATTGAAGACGGTACGATTTTCTTTATTGGCGCCACCACGGAAAACCCGTCGTTTGAACTGAACTCTGCGCTGCTCTCCCGGGCGCGCGTGTATCTGCTTAAATCGCTGACCACGGAAGATATCGAAAAAGTTCTGACGCAGGCGATGGAGGACAACGCGCGTGGTTACGGCGGGCAGGATATCGTTCTGCCGGACGAGACGCGTCTTGCTATCGCCGAACTGGTTAACGGTGATGCCCGTCGTGCGTTGAACACGCTCGAAATGATGGCCGATATGGCCGAAGTGGACGATGCGGGCAAGCGCGTATTAAAGCCTGAACTGCTCACCGAAATTGCCGGTGAGCGTAGCGCGCGTTTCGATAATAAAGGCGATCGTTTTTACGACCTCATCTCTGCTTTACATAAGTCCGTGCGCGGCAGCGCTCCGGATGCGGCGCTCTACTGGTATGCGCGTATCATCACCGCCGGTGGCGATCCGTTATATGTCGCGCGTCGCTGCCTGGCGATTGCGTCAGAAGATGTCGGTAATGCCGATCCACGCGCCATGCAGGTCGCTATTTCCGCCTGGGACTGCTTTACCCGCGTCGGGCCTGCGGAGGGCGAGCGTGCCATTGCGCAGGCAATTGTCTATCTGGCTTGCGCACCGAAAAGTAACGCGGTGTATACCGCCTTCAAAGCGGCGATGTCGGATGCTCGTGAACGTCCGGACTACGATGTGCCGGTTCATCTGCGCAATGCGCCTACCAAATTGATGAAAGAGATGGGTTACGGGCAGGAGTATCGCTACGCCCATGACGAACCCAACGCCTACGCCGCCGGGGAAGAGTATTTCCCGCAGGAGATGGCACAAACCCGCTATTATCACCCCACAAACAGAGGTCTTGAGGGTAAGATTGGCGAAAAGCTCGCCTGGCTTGCCGGACAGGATCAAAATAGCCCTATAAAACGCTACCGTTAGTTCAATCGTTGCGGTAATGTTGGCAATATATCTCTGTGGCTGCAGGCTGTGGTCACTTTTTCCTCTTTTAATTCGATAAGCACAGGATAAGCATGCTCGATCCCAATCTGCTGCGTAATGAGCCAGACGCAGTCGCTGAAAAACTGGCACGCCGGGGCTTTAAGCTGGATGTAGATAAGCTGCGCGCTCTTGAAGAGCGTCGTAAAGTTTTGCAGGTACAAACAGAAAATCTGCAGGCAGAGCGTAATTCTCGATCGAAATCCATTGGCCAGGCGAAAGCGCGCGGGGAAGATATTGAGCCATTACGCCTGGAAGTGAACAAACTGGGTGAAGAGCTGGATCAGGCGAAAGCTGAACTGGACGTTCTTCAGGCTGAAATTCGTGATATCGCTCTGGCGATCCCGAACATTCCTGACGACAGCGTCCCTGTCGGCAAAGACGAAAACGACAACGTTGAAGTGAAACGCTGGGGTACGCCTCGCGAGTTTGACTTCGAGGTGCGCGATCACGTGACGCTAGGCGAAATGCACGCGGGCCTGGACTTTGCGGCTGCGGTTAAGCTGACCGGTTCTCGCTTCGTGGTAATGAAAGGTCAGATTGCTCACCTGCACCGCGCGCTGGCGCAGTTTATGCTGGATCTGCACACCGAGCAGCATGGCTACAGCGAAACCTACGTTCCGTATCTGGTTAACCACGATACGCTGTACGGTACAGGCCAGCTGCCGAAATTTGCCGGCGATCTGTTCCATACCCGTCCGCTGGACGAAGAAGCTGACAGCAGCAACTACGCGCTGATCCCAACCGCGGAAGTGCCGCTGACCAACCTCGTGCGTGATGAGATCATCGACGAAGACGATCTGCCAATCAAACTGACTGCGCACTCTCCATGTTTCCGTTCTGAAGCCGGTTCTTACGGTCGTGATACGCGCGGTCTGATCCGTATGCACCAGTTCGATAAAGTTGAGATGGTGCAGATCGTTCGTCCGGAAGAGTCTATGGACGCGCTGGAAGAGATGACAGGTCACGCAGAGAAAGTGCTGGAGCTGCTGGGGCTGCCATACCGCCGTATGGCGCTGTGCACCGGTGACATGGGCTTCGGCGCCTGCAAAACCTTCGACCTCGAAGTCTGGGTGCCTGCGCAAAACACCTACCGTGAAATCTCCTCTTGCTCTAACGTCTGGGATTTCCAGGCGCGTCGTATGCAGGCGCGTTGCCGCAGCAAGTCCGATAAGAAGACCCGTCTGGTTCATACCCTGAACGGTTCTGGTCTGGCGGTTGGCCGTACGCTGGTTGCCGTGCTGGAGAACTACCAGCAGGCAGATGGTCGTATTGAGATCCCTGAGGTGCTGCGTCCTTACATGAAAGGCCAGCAGTTCATCGGCTAATATTTTGCTGCAAAACAAAAAAGCGCCTCAGGGCGCTTTTTTTATATCTTTGATTTGATACGACGCAATATTCCCTCCCTCTAAAGTAGTAATACTCCTCCGAACGAAAGTTAGCATAAAACACCTGTAACGAAGGAATTCGTTATATATAAAACTACATAGCGGTATGCGCCGCCTCTCTTTTCTTTGTGAGCAACCAAAGTGAGTCTTTATGAAAATCAAAGCGCCTGAAGCGTTAATGGCTGCCGAGGTCACTCGCCGTGGGTTGATGAAAACCACAGCAATAGGTGGTCTGGCGGTTGCCAGCAGCGCCTTTACGCTTCCTTTTACCCGTCTGGCGTCGGCGGCGGAGGCTCTGTCTCCCGCTTCAGCCCCGGAAAAAGTGGTGTGGAGTGCCTGTACCGTTAACTGTGGTAGCCGTTGTCCCCTGCGTATGCATGTTGTGGACGGTGAAATCAAATACGTTGAAACCGACAATACCGGCGATGATAACTACGAAGGGTTACACCAGGTTCGTGCCTGTCTGCGTGGCCGCTCAATGCGCCGTCGCGTTTATAACCCGGATCGTCTGAAATATCCGATGAAGCGTGTCGGTAAGCGTGGGGAAGGGAAGTTCGAGCGCATTAGCTGGGACGAAGCCTACGATATTATCGCGACCAACATGCAGCGCCTGATCAAAGAATACGGCAACGAATCCATCTACCTGAACTATGGCACCGGGACGCTGGGCGGCACCATGACCCGCTCCTGGCCGCCGGGTAAAACGCTGGTAGCGCGCCTGATGAACTGCTGCGGCGGCTATCTCAACCATTATGGCGACTACTCTTCCGCACAGATTGCCGCGGGCCTGAACTACACCTATGGCGGCTGGGCAGACGGTAACAGCCCGTCGGATATAGAAAACAGCAAGCTGGTGGTGTTGTTCGGCAACAACCCGGGCGAAACGCGTATGAGCGGCGGTGGGGTAACCTATTATCTTGAGCAGGCGCGCGCCAAATCCAACGCACGAATGATCATCGTCGATCCGCGCTACACCGATACCGGCGCGGGGCGAGAAGACGAGTGGATCCCTATCCGCCCTGGTACCGATGCGGCGCTGGTCAATGCGCTGGCGTATGTGATGATCACTGAAAACCTCGTCGATCAGCCGTTCCTTGATAAATACTGCGTCGGCTATGACGAGAAGACGCTGCCAGCCAGCGCACCGGCTAACGGGCATTACAAAGCGTATATACTTGGTCAGGGCAGCGACGGGGTAGCGAAAACCCCTGAGTGGGCATCCACCATCACCGGCATTCCAGTCGAACGTATTGTTCAGCTGGCCCGTGAAATTGGTTCAGCAAAACCGGCTTATATCAGCCAGGGCTGGGGACCGCAGCGTCACGCGAACGGCGAAATTGCCACCCGCGCTATTTCTATGCTCTCGATTCTGACTGGCAACGTCGGCATTCACGGCGGTAATAGCGGGGCGCGTGAAGGCTCGTATGAAGTACCGTTTGAGCGTATGCCAACGCTGGATAACCCGGTTCAGACCAGCATCTCCATGTTTATGTGGACGGACGCGATCGAGCGCGGCCCGGAAATGACCGCGCTACGCGACGGTGTTCGGGGCAAAGATAAGCTGGATGTGCCGATCAAAATGATCTGGAACTATGCCGGTAACTGCCTGATCAACCAGCACTCAGAGATCAACCGCACCCACGAAATCTTGCAGGACGACAAGAAGTGCGAAATGATTGTGGTGATCGACTGCCACATGACCTCATCGGCGAAGTATGCCGATATTCTGCTCCCAGACTGCACCGCGTCTGAGCAGATGGATTTCGCGCTGGACGCCTCCTGCGGCAACATGTCCTATGTGATCTTCACAGACCAGGCCATCAAACCGCGCTTCGAGTGCAAAACTATCTATGAGATGACGTCCGAGCTGGCGAAACGTCTTGGCGTTGAGCAGCAGTTCACAGAGGGGCGTACTCAGGAAGGGTGGATGCGCCATCTGCACGAGCTCTCACGCAAAGCCATTCCAGACCTGCCGGACTTCGATACCTTCCGCAAGCAGGGCATGTACAAGCAGCGCGATCCGGAAGGGCATCACGTGGCGTATAAAGCCTTCCGCGACGATCCGCAGGCCAATCCGCTGACCACGCCGTCGGGCAAAATCGAGATCTACTCCGAAGAGCTGGCAAAAATTGCCGCAACGTGGGAATTGCCGGAAGGGGACGTTATCGATCCGCTGCCGATCTATACGCCAGGCTTCGAAAACTACAACGATCCGCTGACGGAGAAATTCCCACTTCAGTTAACCGGTTTCCACTACAAAGCGCGTGTTCACTCCACCTACGGCAACGTTGACGTTCTGAAAGCGGCCTGCCGACAGGAGATGTGGATCAACCCGATGGATGCGAAAGCGCGCGGCATCAGTAATGGCGATCGCGTACGTATCTTCAACGGACGTGGCGAAGTGCATATCGAAGCTAAAGTGACTCCGCGCATGATGCCTGGCGTTGTCGCGCTGGGGGAAGGGGCCTGGTATAACCCGGATGCGAACCGTATCGATCAGGCGGGCTGCATCAACGTTCTCACTACGCAGCGTCCATCGCCGCTGGCGAAGGGCAACCCATCCCACACAAACCTCGTTCAGGTTGAAAAGGCGTAAGGAGTAACCGATGACAACCCAGTATGGATTTTTTATTGATTCCAGCCGCTGCACCGGGT
>OKDQ01000243.1_pt1 | contig 9951 bp, 12 predicted proteins | sample 1615051 | NCBI WGS metagenome assembly OKDQ01 (sample SAMN04436990, study PRJEB24849) | human gut metagenome | biome: human gut; feature: NICU; material: stool | host: Homo sapiens | place: USA: Saint Louis, MO | collected 2013-03-17
TAATTAAAGATGCATTGTAAATGACCGGCCATTGGCCGGTTTTTTTATGTCTGGAGAAAATATTATGGCTACAACGGTTGGTGAAATTGAAATAATCATAAAAGCTGAAACAGACCAGCTGTTGAAAGCAAATAAGCAAGTCGATCGCATTACCGACAACATGGAGTCTAGCTTTAAAAAGGCAGATAGGTCAGCCGAAAAGCTAAACACAACAGTAACGAAAACTGCTGGCGCGGTATCTGGTGGATTGAGATCTGGTATGCAACAGGCTGGTTATCAGATTCAGGACTTCATTGTACAGGTGCAGGGTGGACAGTCTGCGCTGGTAGCCTTTAGTCAGCAGGGATCTCAGCTTGCTGGGGCGGTTGGCCCAGGAGGTGCTGTTTTTGGTGCCGTTATTGCGCTAGGGTCGGTTTTGATTGGTTCTCTGTCCGCTGCGTTATGATCAACAAAAGATGAGATGGAGCAGTTAAAGACAGCAGCGGAGACGCTCAACAAAGTAGTCGTTATTTACAGTCAAGGGGTGGCTGCGCTTTCTAATGACTATGCCAGACTGGCAGCGACTAACGCCACACTTGCTTCTCAGTTAAGAGATAACGCAATTCAACAGTATGAAATAGCGGTCAGGGACGCTGGCAAGGCAATAACAAATATAATTGATGAGCAATCATCTTGGTGGAGAAGTTTGAATGGCGGCGTCGCGAATGTTAAAGCATTTGGCGGTGCCATGGATCTAATGGAGATTAGCGCCAGTAATTTCAATGACGCCATTAAGCAAGCAACGTCACTAGGCCCAGCATTTAATTCCTCGACCATGACGTTGGTTAACACGGTTGCTATGCTGTCCAGTCAGTTTGATATTTCTGATGATGCAGCTTTTGGCTTGGGTAAAAGGCTAACTGAGCTTGCTAAAAATCCATCCCCACAAGCGGTAAGTTCTCTTGTTGATTACATGAGGTCTCTTAAGCCATCGACGCAGGATGGCGCAGACGCCATATCAAACCTTGAAAAAAGAATTCTCGATGCTGCTGCCGCAATGCAACAGGCACATGATAATGGCGAGGCACTAAAGAGAACGCTAAATGAGCTAAAAACAGAGGCGCAACAGTCTAATTTTGATTGAATTAGCAAGCAACTTGAGGAGCAGAGAATATCTCTAACCAAAGGCAAGCAGGCGGCCATTGAATACGGGATTGAGCAACAAGACCTGACTCGCGAACAAAAAGATCAACTTATTGCGGCGTCAAGAATAAATGCTCAGCTGGAAGAAGAAAAAGAAAAACGAGATAAGGCAGCAAAAGCAAGCTCCAGACACTCATCATCTGTTGATGCGGCTAAACAAGCCCTAGAGAGACAAAGCAATGCACTGGCTCGCCTGAACACTGGGTATGCCGATGGCTCTCTCGAGTTAGCGAAATACGACGCTGTAGTTGCTCTTGGAAACAAAGCATCAGGAGAGCAGATTGCCAAAGCTGAACAGCAAGCGGAATCCATATGGAAAATACAGCAGGCAACCAAAGCGGCGGCGGAAGAGGAAAGGAAGCGCACACAGGCGGGTCAAAACTTTACCGGGCTACAGGGGCAGGTATCACCAGTTGCCGCAGTAGATAACATCTACGCACAGCAAATGGCGCAGCTTGATGAGTATGTGCAACTCTACCCACAAAAAATTGCAGAAGCAGAAGCCGTCCGTGCAGGAATTGAAGATCAGTATCATCAGAAACGCATGGCCGCAATGTGGGAGGAATGGCAGCAGCAAAGCGAGATTAATAGCATGCTTGGCGCGGCTGTAGATTCGCTTCAGGGCGGGGCGACCAATGCCATAACCGGGCTGATTAACGGCACTCAGAGCCTTCAGGAGTCCCTGGCAAACATCGGTACTACCATCCTTAACAGTGTTGTTGGCGGCTTCGTTCAGATGGGCGTCGAGTGGGTTAAAAGCCAGTTGATGGGGCAGGCCGCAGCAGCAACCTCGCTTGCTTCGACTATGGCTCAGGCTACAGCAGCAGCTTCAGCGTGGGCACCGGCAGCAATGAGTGCCTCAATCGCAACGTACGGTAGCGCCGCAGCGATAGGTCAGGCTGCTTTTGCAGAGTCCATGGTCGCAGCTAAGGGTTTGGCTCTTGCCGGAGGTCGCCGTTACGGCGGCACGGTATCAGCCGGCAATGCCTACCGTATCAACGAAGATGGACGCTCTGAAATCTTCCAGACCGCAGGTGGGCAGCAGGCATTCATCCCGAACCAGTCAGGGAAGATTATTCCTGCTGATAAGGCCGGAGGTGGCGGAGGGGTAGTGCAGCACATTACCTTCGAAATCAACACCACCGGCGGCATAGACGATGCGACCATGGCGCAGATAGTGCAAAAGATGAAGCAGGTTACTTTGTTCCACATTAATGATCAGGCATCCCGCCCGGGTGGTTTGATACAGCCGAGGACAAAACGCTAATGCCAGAAACATTCACATGGACACCACAGAAAGCATACTCCGTTGAGCGCACGCCGAATGTTGCCGTCGTTAAGCTCGGCGACGGTTACGAACAGCGACAGGTGAAGGGTATCAATCCACTGATGGATAAATACTCGCTCACCTTTCGCGGCGTCAGCGGAGCGTGCCGCAGTAACCCTGCGAAGGATGCTGAGGCATTCCTCAAGGCCAGAGGCGCGGTTGAGGCGTTCTACTGGACGCCATCAGATACCGGAGCCAGAAAGCTGTTTGTCTGCCGCTCATGGAGCATGACAAAGACCGGGCCGCTGTTTGAACTGACGGCCACTTTTGAACAAGTACCACGATAAGCCGAAAGGCGGGAGACAGTTATGACTTTAGAACAACGTGTTGAAGAGTTAGAGGCTATGGTTGATTCAATGAAAGCACAGATGGAAGAAGTTATTAGCGCTCACACCTGTGCTTATAATCAAATCACTGCGAAATTAGATCAAATTGCCGTAATTCAAGCTGAACGCAAGGCTTGAATAGCAAGTTTTTCAATCTCACCGATGGTTTTATTCTTTATCTCATCTGGCGCTATATCTAGGTTTACCGAATGAAATTGGTCATTAGGGCCAATCAAATTAGCTTTTAATTTAAATGTATTTCCAGCGACCGCAAAAGAAATAAAGTCAATAGCGTTTAATTTCAATTCTGACATTATTTTTCCTTTATCAGAGGTAATCAGCCATCCCCCTTCGATGGTTACGTCAGTGTCCCACCACTGACGGGCTGAGCTTACACGTTAACCAGGGTTATCAGTAAGCAACATCCTGATATTCAAACAGTAGCCACCACTTGGTGGCTTTTTTTATGGGAGTTTGCCGTGCGCGACATACCAGCCAGTATGATTATTGATAGCGTCGACGCCGGAGTAGGCGCGTTTATCGACCTGTTCGAAGCCGACCTGCAACCCTTTGGCGGAGACCTTATCCGGTTCCATTCCGGCACCAATGGATATTACGGAAATGTGATCTGGAAGGGGAATCAGTATCAGGCATACCCGATAGCAGTCGAAGGGTTCGAGTCAAAGAACGAAGGCACATATGCCCGGCCAACAATGGTGGTGGCGAACGTCACGGGTTTACTGACGGGCATAAACCATGACTTCGACGACATGCTTGGGGTGGTGATCACCCGCCGTCAGGTTCCGGTGAAATACCTGGACGCGGTGAACTTCCCCAATGGCAACCCTGACGCAGATCCGACGCAGGAAGCGGTTTCCCGCTACGTTGTGGAAGAGATGACCGAAGAGACATTCGAGCAGGTCACTTACACGCTGGCGACACCGATTGACTGCGACAACGCTATCATCCCGGCGCGAACCATCCTTGCCGACGTCTGCCAGTGGCTGTATCGCGGCGTCGGGTGCGGATATGACGGGCCGCCGGTTTCAGATGAGCGCGACAATCCAACCACTGACCCGGCGAAAGATAAGTGCTCTCACCGCCGTAGCGGCTGCCGCTTCCGTTATCCACGACCGGAACCAATGCCAATCAGCAGCTTCCCCGGCTCTCAGAAGGTTTCATGATGCAAGAATTACTCGATTATGCGGCATCGTCGCAGGATGAGGTGTGCGGCTTAATCCTGGATGGCGGGCAGTTGTTCCGCTGTCGGAATGTTCACCCGGAGCCTGGAAAGCACTTCCGAATCAGTGATGATGAGTGGCTGGCGGCCGAGGAGGCTGGAGAGGTGACTGCGGTATTTCACTCTCACCCAATGAACAGCCCGGTTCTGTCCGGCGCCGACCGTAAATGCCAGGTTGCATCGGGCCTTCCATGGGTGCTGGCCTGTAACGGGAAAATCAGAACGTTCAGGCCGGTGGATTACCTTTTGGGGAGGCGGTTCGAGCACGGAGTGACTGATTGTTACACGCTATTCCGTGATGCGTATCACCTGTGTGGCATTGACCTCCCTGACTTCGAAAGGACGAATGGCTGGTGGCTGAGAGGGGAGAACCTTTATCTGAACAACATGTCGCGCAATGGCTTCAATCAGGTATCGCCGGGAGAAGCGCTGCCAGGTGACGTAATAATCAGGCAACCATTCCCCGGAGCTGACCCTTGCCACGCAATGATTCTGCTCGATGACAATATGGTTCTTCACCACGATTGCTCAGGGCATTTAAGCCGGAGAGAGCAAATGCGCCCGGCATACGTTAAGCAGATGCATTCCATATGGAGACATGAACAGTGCTCATCTTTAAATTTGCAGGGCATTTACGCCGATTTTACCGCCAGATATCCCTGAACGTAGATACTCCAGCGCAGGGATTACGCCTCCTATTGGCGCAGGATTTCGAATTCAAAAAAGCCTTTCTCAATACAAAGCTGCGTGTGCGGGTAGCGGGCGAGGATGTTGAGGTGTCGGCCATGCAATGGCATCTGGATCGCCACCTGAAAGATGGTTCTATAGTCCTGTTTGTGCCGGTAGTTGAAGGTGCCATCACTGCCGCTGCTGCGGCTTGGATTGCGGTGGCTGTCAGCGTGGCTTCGGTAGCTTACTCGGTCTACATGTCACGCAACATGAAAACCAAAACCTCCGCAGAAGCCGCTGAGACCAATACGCTCACAAACAACTCTTTTACCAGTGCTGAGAACCGGGTAGGCCAGGGCCGGGCGGTGCCACTCCTCCTTGGAGAAATGGAGGTCGGCTCGAACGTTATTTCACTCGGCATCGACACAAGCAACAACCAGGACTGGACGGAATCTATTAGCTAAGGTGGCATTATGTCTTCAGGCGGCGGCAAAGCATCAACCCCCAAACTCCTCGACGATAACCTCAAGTCAAAGCAATTTTACCGGGTACTGGATCTCATCAGCGAAGGGCCTATCTATGGGCCCGTTGATCAGGAACACCTGTCATCATTCAAGCTCAATAAGACTCCCGTAACTGATGCGACAGGCAGTGTCAGCGTAAATGGTGTCAGCGTCGCCTGGCGCCCCGGATCTGAAACGCAATCCCCCATTAATGGCTTCTCTGCTATTGAAGCGACCACCATCGTAAACACCGAAGTAACCTATGATACTCCGCTGGTTCGCACTATAACCGATCAGGACGTTACCCGGGTGCGGTTTAACGTTGGTGTGACCGGACTGGTCGAGCAGGACACCAAAGGCAATCAGAAAAACACGTCCGTCACTCTGGTGTTGGAGAGCAGAACTGGCGCTTCAGGCTGGGTTATTGAAAAGACCGTGACCATCACCGGGAAGATATCAGGCGAATATCTTGAGGCCCATCTGATTGATGCTCCGGATATCAAGCCGTTTGATATTCGCGTTCGCCGCATTACGCCCGACAGCAGCAGTGATTTGCTGTCCAACGGCACTATCTGGAATAGCTACAGTGAAATCACCGATGACAACCTGAGCTATCCATATTCAGCCATCGCAGGCGCCGTTATTGACCGCGACCAGTACACCGACACCCCAAGCCGCACTTACCATCTTCGCGGACTGATTGTGTCTGTACCAGACAATTATGACCCAATCGCCCGAACTTACTCCGGATTGTGGACGGGTGGTTTCAAACAGGCATGGACAAATAACCCTGCCTGGTTGTTCAGAGAACTGGCAAAGAACTCCCGCTTTGGTCTGGCTAAGCGCGCTGGCTACATCGATGTTGATGACGGTGCGCTGTATGTGCTGTCTCAGTATTGCGATCAGCTTGTTGATGATGGGTACGGCGGCAAAGAGCCACGCATGACGCTTAACGCTTACATTACAGAGCAGGCCAGCGCGCGTGACATTCTCGACAAGATAGCGAGCATGTTCCGTGGAATTGCGCTGTGGGACGGCCTGCGCCTTTCTGTCATGCTGGATGCGCCACAAGACCCGATCGCGACAATCACGAATGCTAATGTGGTAAATGGTGAGTTCAAACGCAGTTCTGTAAAGCGATCTGAAAAATACAATGCAGTTATTGTGTCATGGACTGACCCGGATAACGGCTGGGAGCAGGTGAAAGAGTACGTTTCCGACGATGAGATGATTGCCAAAGGAAACTACAACGAGACCACTCTGGAGGCGTTTGGCTGTACCTCACGCGGTCAGGCATGGCGGGCTGGTAAATGGCTACTTGAAACAGCGAAACGTGAAAGCAGCAGGCTGTCCTTTCAGATGGCGCGTGACGCCATCCATTTCACTCCTGGCGACATAGTTGAAATCATGGACAACAACTATGCCGGCGCACGCCTCGGCGGCAGAATAATGTCGCATTCAGGCAATAAAATTACCGTTGATGCTGTTGACTCCTCGCTTATCGGCGGTGGTGATACCATGTCTATCATGGGTAGCAATGGTAAGTTCGTGAAGTACGTTATTGACGGTGTTGCAAACAACGTCGTGACCCTGAAGACGACTCCATCATGGGTGCGGGATGGAACGGTTTTTGCCATTTCTACCAGCAGCGTCTCGACTCGTTTATTCCGCATCCTCAGCGTTGCGGAGACCGAAAATAATTCCGTATACAGCATTACGGCCTCCCAGCACGATCCAAATAAGCAGGCCATTGTTGATGAGGGGGCTGTTTTTGACATTCCCAGCGATACCCTTAATGGCTACCGTGTGCCAAACATTGAAAATCTGCGCATCATTAACACAAATTCTGAGACCATTCAGGTCACAGCAACCTGGGAAACAGCTACAACCACTAAAAAGCTGATGTTTGAACTGTACGTTTACAGTGCTGATGGGAAATTAGTTGCGCAGTATGAGACCGATCAGTTCCGATATGAGTTTTACGGCCTGAATGCAGGAAGTTACACGCTTGGGGTTCGTGGTCGAAACGAAAATGGAATGAAAGGCGCTGAGACTCAGGTAAGCCTGATTATCGGAGCGCCTAATCCCCCGAACTCGGTTCAGTGGATACCTGGCCCACTTCAGGCCACTTTAGTTCCGGTCATGTCTGTTACTGCCACATCTGATACTTCTTTTGAATTTTGGTACGCAGGTGAGACTCCGATTCCATTGTCCGACGACATTGAGAATAAAGCTCAATTCCTTGGCCGTGGCAATCAGTGGACCATCCAAAAACTTAAGTTTGACCATGTTTATTACGTTTATGTTCGAACTCGTAATGCATTTGGCGTTTCAGGATTTGTAGAGGCTTCTGGAAAACCAACGGACGACTTCAGTGATATCACCAATGCAATCCTGGAGGAGATTAAAGAGACTGATACGTTCAAAGACCTGATCGAGAGCGCGGTGGAGAGCAGTGAAAAGTTCGCAGAACTGGCTGATGCAATCAAAGAGAATGCAAACGGTCTTGCAGCGGCGGTTGGATCGAATAAGCAGACTGCAGAAGCAATCATTGGCAATGCGCTGGCTATTGCTGATGTTGTTGTGCGGCAGACTGCGCAGCAGGGGGCTAACTCTGCAACATTCGAACAGCTCCGGGAGGTAATCGCCACTGAGACGGAGGCGCGAGTTACTGATGTTACCCGTCTTGAGGCAAAAACTGCGCAGAATGAAGCCGGTATTACTGATGTTCGCCAGGCATTAGCGACGGAAACTGAAGCGCGCGCTTCTGCGGTAAGCCAATTGACTGCTGCCACGCAGGCCGCCTCTGATAAAGCTGATTCAGCTGCTGCTGTAGGTGCTCAGAATACAGCATCAATCACTGATCTTAGCCAGGTTGTCACAGACCTCGATTCCTCAATGGCATCACGTCTGGAAGAACTGGGTGCACAAACTGATAAGGCCAGCGGCGGTATTCAGAACAATGCTATCGCGCTGATCACCAGCACGCTCGCGCAGGTTAACCAGCGTAATCTTCTGAGCGTGCAATATGGCGATAACAAAGCCGGTATTGAGCGGGTCGATAATGTAATGGCCGATGCCAGTAAAGCTGTTGCTGAGTCGTTGCGCGCCCTTGACTCCAGTGCCGGTGGAAACACCGCGAATGTCACTGATCTGTCAAAGACGCTTGCTGACTTCACACAGGCTTCGGCAACTCAGATCAATTCGCTGAAGGTCACTGTAAATGGCCAGCAGGCCGCTATTGTCCAGAATGCTCAGGTATCAGCTGACATCAACAATAACCTGAATGCGATGTACAGCATTAAGGTTGCTGTTGATTCTAATGGTAATCAGTATGCAGCAGGGATGGGGATTGGTGTTCAGAATACGCCATCTGGCATGCAATCACAGGTGCTGTTTGTGGCTGACCGTTTCGCGGTAATGGCGCAGGCTGGTGGGGCTGTGTCGTTGCCGTTCGTAATCCAGAACGGACAGACCTTCATCCGGGATACGTTCATCCAGGACGGTACCATATCTAACGCTAAGATTGGTAATTACATCCAGTCGAATAACTATGTGGCGGGTTCCGCTGGCTGGAAACTTGATAAGGGTGGCACCTGGGAAAACTACGGCAGCGACGGTCAGGGGGCAAGAAAATCGACCAACGTCACTGACAGTATAAGGGACTCGAATGGCGTTCTCCGCGTGCAAATCGGCAAACTCACAGGGGTGTTTTGATGTCATGGGGTATACAAACATGGGATGCGTCGGGTAAACCCAATAACTACGGTATCAAGCCAGTTTCCGTTGTTGGGCGTATACAACTGGCTGCCGGACAAACATCCGGCAGTTGGTCTTTTACGATTCCCTCTGGAATGAAAGTCGGCTTTGTTCTTTCACTCGATGAAGGAGGAAGCAGCGTAGGTCGCCGCATTGTAGCGTCAGGGAACACAATTACCGTAACAGCTGCCTCTACTGTGGGACTGGGAAATTATCCGGCATCAAAGTGTGAGGTGGTCATTTTCATGGAGAAATCATGATGGCCGAATTTGGCGCAATGATATTAATGGATAACGGGAATCCCTTTGTTACGCCACAATCAACGCCTTTTTGTCTTTACGGGAAGTACACCTTTAATTCATCCGCTAACGGCAGTTCTCAGCAGGTTGCACAGAATATTGCATTGAACGCAGGTTATCCTGCGATGGTATTTATTAAAACCACCAATACAGCACAGCCCACGCCTGTTATGTCTTACAGGAATGGCGGTAATATATATGTTGGCGGGGTTAACCCCTATAACCAGAGTTTCACCCTGACAGTATATGTATTTGCCGTATTCCCGCAGACATTACCGAAATGGGGGCTGGCTATTTGGGACGCCACCGGAAAACTTGTGCTGACAAATGAGTCTCGCGTTTTATCAGACCTGCAGACAGTTGGCATCCCCGGCGCAAACGGCGGTATCAATATTGATCAGACACTGAGCGGTTCATGGGCTGTCGCTCCTGCTCAGTTGGGTCAGACCATAATCGTAAATAACTCCACCAAACCTCCTACCATTTACACAATCAATGCGTATTCGTCATGCAGGTTCGATGGAGCAAACACGAGGATAAACGCAGGCGGGACTTCAACGGGAACAGGGACGCCGGGAGGCGGTACAAATACCGGGATTTCATTAACAGCGATAAATACAGCAGCCTATGACTAATTGATCGTTAT
>OKDQ01000251.1_pt1 | contig 9661 bp, 8 predicted proteins | sample 1615051 | NCBI WGS metagenome assembly OKDQ01 (sample SAMN04436990, study PRJEB24849) | human gut metagenome | biome: human gut; feature: NICU; material: stool | host: Homo sapiens | place: USA: Saint Louis, MO | collected 2013-03-17
GGCGTTCAAACTGTACTGATTTGTGCTCCGGGACTTGAGTCTAAAAAATTAGTATCCTTGATTAATCGATTACAAGTATTAGTAAAACGAGTAGCATTTGTTCCTGAATTATTCGGTTTACCAGCCAGTAATATTACAGCACGTGGCATGATGGAAGAACAAGCCGTCGTATTGCGTGTGCAAAATAACCTAGCACGCAAATCTAACCGTGTTTTCAAACGTATTTTTGATATTGTAGCTACGGTATGTGGTGGCATTTTGATTTTACCAATTCTCGGTATCATTGCTATATTGATTTACTTAGATTCTCCAGGATCTATCGTATTTGGCCATAAACGTGTTGGTCAAGGTGGGAAATCATTTTCTTGTTATAAATTCCGATCCATGGTGCCAAATGCACAAGAGGCTTTGGAGCAATATCTAAAAGATAATCCAGCTGCTCGTGAAGAATGGGAGCGAGATTTTAAATTGAAAGATGATCCTCGCGTTACAAGAATCGGAAAATTCCTTCGAAAGACAAGTCTTGATGAATTGCCACAGTTGTGGAATGTTCTCGTTGGGGACATGAGCCTCGTAGGGCCAAGACCTATTGTTCGAGATGAAATTGTAAAATACGGCGACTATATTAATGACTTTTACCTTGTACCACCAGGGATTACTGGTGTTTGGCAGGTAAGTGGTCGCAGTGATACCACCTATGAAGAACGAGTTCTCATGGATTCTTGGTATGTGCATAATTGGTCTGTATGGATTGATATTGTATATCTGTTGAAAACTGTATTGGCTGTTGCTAAATCGAAAGGGGCCTATTAATGAAATACGATTATTTAGTAGTTGGGGCAGGCCCATTTGGTGCTGTATTTGCTCATGAGGCGCACAAGCGTGGTAAATCTGTACTTGTCATCGACCGTCGCAATCACATAGCAGGTAATCTATATTGTGAAAGCAAAGATGATATCAATATTCACGTCTATGGTGCTCATATTTTCCATACATCCTTGAAACATGTGTGGGATTATGTCAATCAATTTGCTGAGTTTAATCACTATGTAAATAGTCCTGTAGCAAACTATAAAGGCGAGATGTACAATTTGCCGTTCAATATGAATACATTCTCTAAAATGTGGAATCAAAAAGCTACACAAAATTTGCGTGTGTATATGGTAAAATAAAAATAGGTTATTTTCTAGTTTTTACTATTATATTTTGAGAGTGATAGTATATTTTGATTATGTACAAATTGTATTTATTAGATCGAGGAGAGTTATTACGTGAAAAGTATTAAATTATTAGTTACAAGCGCCCTTATGGCAATGGCTATTGCTCCAGTTTATGGCGCACAAATTGTATCACCAAATGTAAATTTAAATTCTACAACCTATGACATGATCGATTCCTTACATGCTCAAGGCTATATTGATACATTGCCAACATCTAAGCCGTACAGCCGTTTACAAGTGGCTGAATGGGTACAAGAAGCAAATGGCAAAGTGGATGTTAATACGCCACAATTCGTTCGATCTATGATTCAAAATCTTGAAACTGAATATGCTGAGGATATTCAAACCTTGTCGACAGGCAAACAAGAGTCTAAAGTAGTAGTTGATTCTGCTACTGTGTCTGTAACTTCTACGAATTCTCCAGAGTACAACCAAAATCGTGGGGGATGGGTTCGTACAGCGAGCACGTACCAGCCATTGAACGGCAATAACAATGGTTATAAGTACAATCGTGGCACTACTGTGAGCGGAGAAATGCACATCCGCGGTACGGCAGGCAACCATGTGGCGTACGTGATTACACCGCGTGCTGACCTATTTGCTGGCGATAGCACTGCACGCCTAGTAAACGGCTACGTGAAAACACACATTGGTGCCGTAGAGGTACAAGCTGGTAAAGATGAGCTTTGGTGGGGACCTATGCACAAATCCTCCCTTAATCTTTCCAATAATATGAACGCTTTAACAGGTGTGAAAGTAACGACTATTAACCCTGTAAAAGTGGGCGGTACGTTCCGCTTCTTGCGTTCCATTAAGCCAACCTTCGTATATGCGAAATTATCTGATGATCGCAACGACGTGAAACATCCAGACTTTGTAGGTGCTCGCATTGAAGTGTCTCCTACAAAACGTCTTGTATTAGGTGCTAGCATGACATCTATTATGGGTGGTAAAGGGCGTCATTTAAGTCTTTCGGATTATGGTCGTTTCTTAATTGGAAAAAATGCTGATTCAGCATCAAAAGATAAGTGGAACAGTATTGCTGGTTACGATATTAAATGGACATTACCATCCATGGAAGTCTACGGTATGGTATATGGTGAAGACCAAGCTACAGGTCTTGGCTTTATTCCAAGCCCGTCTAAAATTGCTTGGACTGCAGGTATGTACTTGCCAAAACTTGGTAATCACGAAGATTGGAACCTTCGTTTAGAAGGCGGTAGAACAAGCAATTGGTGGTATTCTCATTGGTCTTACAATGATGGTTATGTACATAAAGGCAATATCATTGGTGATTATATGGGCAACAGTAGTAATCGTTTATATGCTCGTCTTGGTCACTGGGATAAAAAAGCAAATTTAACAGGCTTTAATGTTGAGTATTTACGCCTAAACCGTGAACTTAATACGCATGCAAAAGCGCTTAACGTTTGGGTTGACCATAGCCGTAAATTATCTAATGATTGGTTCTTAACTGCGAAGGTAGGCGCGTCTAAACTTCACAACATGACCGATAAAAAAGATAAAACTGCATACCTAGTGGGCGTAGACGTAAAACGTACATTCTAAGAAGGAATTTATTATAAGTCGGTATTATAAACGTATGTTTAAGATTTGCTGCTTTTGAACAACAGTCTTCTAAACATTAGATTTGGTATATCATATTAATATTGTGAGCGTTAATTAGTATTATAAATAAGTATAGCTTAATAAAAAGGCAGCTGGTGTATAATCAGCTGTCTTTTTTATGTGTAAAAATTGTCACAACATTCTCATATATTTCATGTATTTTATGATGTATACAAGTCATCTAGGTAGTTACTAGTTGGCGTAGTATTCATATAGTTTAAGAGGAAGAATATGAGGTATAGAGAATGAGAGCGAGCAATATTGAATTGTTGCGTATCATTTCGATGATACTAATTATTATGCACCATTTCAGCGTGCACGGTTGTTTCCCCTTTACGCCAGATTTAACGTTTAATAAGGTGTTTCTCCAAGTATTTGGACTTGGAGGTAAGGCTGGTGTAGTCGCCTTTGTTATGATAACAGGCTATTTTATGATTTCTAGTAGCTTGAAGTTGCACAAGTTTGCCAAATTAGTTGGGCAAATATGGTTTTACAGCATTGCCATGCTCGGCATGGCTATGGGTTTAGGACTCGATACGGTGACGTCAAGGAATATGATGCTCGCTTTATTGCCCATTGGTGCCATGAGTTGGTTCGCCCAGAACTTTTTAGTACTCTATTTATTAACGCCTGTTATTAATCGAGTACTTCATTGGCTGCAGCATACATACTACGTTATACTCCTAGTGGTTTCCACGGTAATTTGGTTCTTAATGCCGACGGTGCTGAATTTGTGGCCTAATGTACCGCATACCACCTTTGGATTTAAACATATCTTTTCATTTGTCGTATTCTATTCGCTAGGGGCGTACATCAAACTGTACGGCTCACATATAACAAAGAAAATAGGTATTATTTTTACCGCCATAGGCTTTGTAGGGGCCTTTCTAGGGGATATCCTCGTCGATGTACTAGCTATGACGAATCCAGTGTATATGAAACAGATTTTCTACTTTACGCAAAATGATTATGGCTTCTTTCAATTGCTATTAGGCATTGGCGTATTTATTATTTTTTTGAAAGCAAAGATCACTTATCACCCTTGGATTAATGCGGTAGCATCTACTACCTTTGGTATATACCTATTGCATGATAATAAGCTATTCCTTCATTACATGTGGGACAATGTATTAGCAACGTATCAGTACTATGATTCAATACTATTACCTCTGTATGCAGTTCTTGTAGTGGTGCTTATTTTTGTCATCGGTATGATTGTAGACTATGTGCGGTTAGATTTCATAGAAAAACCTGTGATGAAAGCAATCACGCCGAGCCTCGAGCGAATTCAGTCAAGGGTTGAGAAAGTAGTGCCATTATAATGCGATTATCAGTGTTTTTTGGTATAATATATAAGTATTCTTACCATAAAACGGGAGGTAATTATAATGCGTAAATTTTTATATATATTAGCGGCGTTGCTTGTATTAATTGGCATTAGCACAAATGATGTAGAAGCTCGTCAAGATGTGTATGCTACGACGTATCTCGGTAATAACTGGTATGTAGATCAAGACTCTGTAAAACGGGTGGGGGATATACTCAACTTTACGGTGTACACAACAGCAGGTCTTAGCTACAAAGTGACATCTAGTGATGACAACTATTACAATGCAGACGTATTTTACGATAATAATAAACTCGTATCGGATAATGGCCAATCTGTATGGAAGTCGCCAGGCATGATGGCAGCCATGCGCGTGGCCCGTAGATAAACAAAAAAGGCAGGAATTATTGATATGTCCTCCATTACTGAACATCTAGTAATGGAGGACATGTTACATAATCTCTGCCTTTTCTTTTGCTTTGGAAAAAGAAAATAGCCCTTCGTTACCAGTGACTGGAGAACTGAAAGGCCATTCCATCATATTCTTTATTCTTTTGGGATGAGCCCGACAGAACTACTCGTCTGGCTATCTACCTATATTAAAGGGATAAAGATATATATCGTCAAATTCGAATAAATGATAATATAGCTTTCAATAGATTTTTTTATAATTATGAGCAGCACTTAGGTGCCGCCTTTTTTTGTTATTTATTATTTTTTTATGATGAAACAGTTTTCTTATGTTTACAATAATAGCCTTATAAATTATAATTAAAAATGTTTAATTATAATTTATAGTGTGAATAAGAGAGGGTTATTATGAAACGCATGTGTAAAGCGAATTTATCCTTAGCGATTGCCCTGACGATTGCTAGCTCTGTAGTGCCGTATGTAATGGCAGAATATCCTGTTGTTAGTGCTGTTAAAGGTGAAACTTTAAACTTGGGAAAGGTACAAGGGACACTGTATGGTATTGATGCAGATAATAAGAGTACTATTAATGCAGATTATGTATCTGGTAGACTAATGGATGGACGAAAGACTATCATTACTAGTCAAAATGGAAGTACTGTGAATATTAAAAATGGCGATCTTCAAGTTGGTCGTGACAGTAATCCACTTGTTATTACTAAAGGCGGTACTGTAAATCTCGGCGTAGATGGTAATAAGGGTAATTTTACTGGCCATGATATGTCCATTGAAGGCGATGTACGTATCGATGGTAGCAATACACATCCATCTGAAATTAATATCGGTGTAGATAGTGATGAAGTACTATGGACTGGCTTTGCTCTCAACTTAGCAGATAAGAATGCAAAACAGCCAAACCATATCAATGTATTTCTTGGTGATCGTGGTTATTGGGACCATATGTATCAAGGCGGTTTGAATGGTACTAGTTATAGCACAATGACAACTCCAAGCCGTGTACATCGTTTGGTCGGTTCAAAAAATCGTAATTTTGAATCCATAGTAACTCAAAGTGAGCATAATGAAATTCACATTGATAAATTAGAAGGCCATGTAAATTTTGTGTATGATCCAAATGGTGAGTATGATGATAAAGAGGATCCAAGTTATAAAGAGCGTGAAAATATTGTAAATGGATTGACTCCAGAATCATTCTGGGGTGGTGATGTTCATATTACAAGTGCGGCACCTAATTCCGGTGCTCATATGTACACGAGTCGTAAGGGCTTAGACTTGTCTACTGAGGACAATGTAAATAAAGTTTTGGATAATTTGGCGCATAAGGTGTACTACCATAATTATGTAAATGGTGAAAGAAATCTTCAAGGCACGGTTGCTATTGCTTCTGAAGGTGCTGAATCTGCACGTTTTAAAGTATTAACCGAAGGTTATGCTAAGGAAGGTGCTGTTACGTGGCAGGCCGATAAAAATGGTCAGGGTAAATATGAGTATGGTAAGGTGCAACCGACTCCGAAGCCTGAGGTAAAACCGGCTCCGGTTCCAACACCTAAGCCGGAAGTGAAACCAACACCGCAACCGACTCCAAAAACTGAGGAAAAACAAGTACCAGCTCTTGAGCAGAATCCTCAGATGAATGTCAATATGGGTGCCTTTGATACGCCACATATGCGTGGTACTCGTTCCGCCATCATGAGTAATATTAATGGTTGGAGAACGTTGACAGATAATATGTATCGTTCACGCGTATTACAACAAGGTGAACCAACAGGTATTTGGGCTCGCGTTGGTGGAGGTAAATACAACTTTAATGGAAGCGGAATCGATACAGATACAACATACACGCGTATCCAAGGTGGTTACGATGCTAAAACTGGTAGCGGTTGGACCGTAGGTGGTCAAGTTTCTTATCTTCGTGGTAACGATGATTACGTTTTCAACGGCTCTGGTAAGGAAAAAGCCTTTGCTGTTGGTGCGTATGGTTTGAAAAATCTTGGTAACAACCAATATATCCATATTGAGTCCCAAGTAGGTCGTGCATCTAACGATTTCACTGTTCGTAATGAGATTGGTGAAAAACTTTCTGGTGAGACTAAAACTAATGCGTATACAATTGGTGCACGCTATGGTAAAACCGTGAAACTTTCAAATGGTACATATATCGAGCCACAAGCACAATTGAGCTATACTCACTTTGGTGGTGATAGCTTCAATGCTGGCAGTATGCATGTAGATCAGTCTGGTGTGAGCAGTACAGTAGGCGGTCTTGGCCTTGAAATCGGTAAACATTTCGGCGCAGGTAATCTATATACTCGTCTTGGTGTTAACCATGTATTCTCCGGTACAGTAAAAACTACGTATACAAGTGGTGCTACTACTAAATACACTTCCGAGGACATTAAAGGCACTTGGACAGATTTAGCCTTTGGTGGTCGCTATGGTTTTAATGCAAATAACAGCATCTTTGCTGATATTAGTACAGGTCTATCTGGTGATTATAAGGCCGGTTGGTCTGTAAATGCAGGATTTACACATAAATTTTAAGCGAATTATTAATAGATAGGAGCGATTTTAGTACATCGATAATTGCATGACAGGTAAAGTCGTCTATTGATTCATTCATATATTTCTTTAAAACGTTTCTTATTGTATCGAGCATTAGTTCGACTTATAATAGGATTAGGATAGTCAACGAGGTTGGGCCTCTCTTTGTTAATGAAGGGAGGGGTGTCTATGAGTGATTATGAGTTAATCATGCTAATTCTAGAGGTAATAACTGTAGTTATTGCCTTTGGAGCACTTGTGGCTCTTATTTGTCTTGGAAAAGACAAATAGCCCTTCGTTACCCGTAACTGGATAACTGAAAGGCCATTTCATCAATTATTTATAGTTCTGAGATGAGCCTAACGGAACCACTCGCTTGGCTATCTACCTATATTATAGGGATAAAAATATATATCGTCAAATTGAGATGAAATACATTATTATAATAACTACATATAAATAATCATAAAAGCTGTACATACATAGATTAGATTGAACGGCTTTGATGTCAAAACCAATGTGACATCAAAGGTAGTTCAAAAATCGATTGTGTGTACAGCTTTTTTGTGTTTTGGTTTTAGTGTGTTTGTGTGAAAATAGTCATTGGAAGAATAGACAGAAAAGGCTGTAATTGAATGCGATATAACTGCATTTCAATTACAGCCCCTTTTAGGCTCTGTAAGAGGTTTTAGTTATCTTTCTTGATAAATTTCACGATAATACCGCCTACGGTCGATGCAATGCCGAGGCCGAGACAGAACATACCGATGGTGTGGATAAGAATGGATGTCTGGTTATTCTTGGAAATGGCCTGTGCCGCTTGTTGTGCATTGGTTGCATGTCTTGCGATTTCTACGTTGTTCGCTGATGGATCTGGAATAATCAGCAAGATGATTACGGCGATGATTAAAGCTATAATACCCATTGGTAATAATTTGTTCTTCATTGTAATTCTCCTTTTAAGAATTCATTAAACGTTGTTTATATATTTTGATTATACACTTATTATAAATATTTAAGAAGAGCTTATATATAAATAAAATGAAATTTATTTATGTATATAAAATAATATTATGGATTGTAACGATTATATTGTATGGATATTTTGTATGAATGTAGCATATTGTATTGTATTTGCATTGACAATCCTCTATATATTTATATAAAATAGAAATAATTTCATGTTTTGCTCATGATGAAATCATGAGTCATCGGCGTGTGTAATCGTGTGTAATGACGTATTAAGTACATAATTAAGTAAATAATTATGTGCGTAATGAAAAGTGTGTTTGTACGTAAGAGTGTGTAATGAAATATATAATCGTGTTGATGAGTGCCCTTTGCATGTTCGTTATGCCCGTATCGGGGGAGCAGGTAAATAAAGCAGAGCAGCCTATGCAGGGGACTACGGTAAAACAAGTTCATAGTGAAAGTAAGACCGTATTATCTGACGACTTAGATACATTCCATGTTAATTCATCTCATACTCCAGATCATGTCATCGGTCAGGGCGGATTGGAGATGCCAGACTCCACAGATAAAAAGACGACTCGTTATTCCGATACGGATGCGGTCAACTCTGCGTTGCAGGCGGTGGTCATGACTGGTGTTCATTCCGCAATGCACGGATCGAAGGCGAAACCGTGGATGCAGCGAACCGTCTTGTCATTGCGCTTTCAGAAAAACTGGAAGCCCTTGTACGGTGTGGAAACATTGCAGCCGTTAGGTCATTATGATGAGGCATCTCGCCATGTGTGGTTTACACAGGAGCGGTTGGCGAATGCGGCGGATACGGGGACGACGACGAATGTGGGCGTCGGGTATCGGCGAATCGTGGCGAATGATGACCATTATTACGGCGGCAATCTGTTTTATGACCATCGGTTCAGAGGCAATCATGGTCGTATGAGCGTCGGGCTAGAGTATGTATCGGGTATCGGTGCGTTTCGCATGAACTGGTATCGCGGTGTGTCCGGCGAGCGTTCCCTTGACGGTGTGATGCGCTTGGAGAGTGTGTCTAACGGATATACTGCGGAATACGGGACAAGCTTCAAGAATGCCCGTTGGGCGCGCGTGTATATGGAAGCCTATCGTTGGCAGTTGCGCCGTAGTGAGGATAAGCATGGCTTGCGCATCGGTACGGAGTTGCAGCTCACGCCGAGGATTTCCGTGGACATGGGCTACAACAAGCCGGAGCATGAGCATGGTAGTCCGTACGGTAAAGTCATGTTCCGTCTAGCCGGTGTCGATACGGCTTGGTTTGGTGGTAACCATCGATCGGATACAAAAACATCGGTTCGTGCTAATATGTTGGAAAATGTGCGTCGTCAACATACGGTGTATGTTGATTAACAGTGTTGTCGTTGATGATCGACTCATATCTGAATTTGGACCTGAAATGGTATTATTCCGTGTGGATACCATTGCCAAGAATCATGAAGAACAACCAACTATTGAACGTATAAGGATCAATAAAAAATAGAATATCTATATAAATATTTATATATAATCT
>OKDQ01000281.1_pt1 | contig 8907 bp, 8 predicted proteins | sample 1615051 | NCBI WGS metagenome assembly OKDQ01 (sample SAMN04436990, study PRJEB24849) | human gut metagenome | biome: human gut; feature: NICU; material: stool | host: Homo sapiens | place: USA: Saint Louis, MO | collected 2013-03-17
CGACGCTAATGCTTCGTCGCTATCTGGAGCCTCTTGACGAAGTTTAAGTCGTTTTGTTTGCTCTACAATCGCTTCGATTTCTTCTGGAGTCATCTTAGCTTTTACAGAAGCTAAATATTCTTTAACCTCTGCATCCTTGCGCTCTTGAAGACCACGTTCAGGATAAATAGAAACAAGCACTTTATGATTGTTATTTAAGATAGATTGACGAATTAAATCTTCAAAGTACGTACCGGATAAGCCCTTGCGAATATTCACTAATGCTTCTTCGTAGTGTAATAACTCAAGTGGGTCATTGTCATATAGCCAATTATCCATCATACGGATAACATAAGCAAGACCAATTGGGCGACCACCAAAGTCGCTTTCACGAAGAGCAAACTCAATGCTATTCAAGGAAGCTTCTAATAATTCTTTATCTAAACCGTTATCACAAAGTTCTTGCAATGTAGATTCCACAATACGCTGCAAGTCAGCTTGTTTATCGAGATTAGAACCAGTTGCTTGCACGGTCCACAAAGGTTGACGGATACTATCAAGATAATAACCACTCACATCAGAACCGATACCGGCTTTCACCAAAGCCTGTTTAAGAGGCGCCGCAGGAGATGTCAACAATACATGTGTTAATACCTCAAAAGCTAAGCTATGCTCAGGTGTTACATCAGGTAACACATAGGCAAAGGAATGTAAAGTTCGGTTGTCTGTTGGCTCTTCAGAACCTACGCTATATGGATAACTTACCACTTTACCTTCCGCAAATGGCGTTTGTATACCAACCTCTGTATTAACCTCAATAGCATCAAAATGACTTAAGTACTCATCATTCAAGAATGCCAATTGCTCTTCAATATTCATATCACCATAAAGGAAGATATAACTATTGGATGGATGATAATGAACTCGATAGAACTCTTGGAACTCTTCATAAGTTAAGTCCGTAATATGATCAGGGTCTCCACCAGAATCAACACCATAAGTGGTATCTGGGAAAAGTTCACGCATCATTTGGCGTTCTAGAACGGAATCCGGAGAGGAATAAACCCCCTTCATCTCATTAAATACAACACCTTTATAGGTAAGTTCATCGTCCGCACTATCTAATTCATAATGCCAACCTTCTTGCATTACGATTTCCGCATCTTCACGAACGCGTGGATACAATACAGCATCAAGATATACGTCCATCAAGTTGTGGAAATCTTTATCATTCTTGCTGGCTACAGGATACATTGTTTTATCAGGGTAAGTCATAGCGTTTAAGAACGTGTTCAAAGATCCCTTAACAAGCTCAACAAATGGCTCTTTTAAAGGAAACTTACGAGAACCACATAAAACGGAATGTTCCATAATATGTGCAACACCAGTACTATTATGTGGTGTTGTTCTAAAAGCGATATTGAATACTTTATTAGAATCTGGTGAATCAATATAAATTAAACGAGCACCAGACTTTTCATGTTTCATTTCATAAGCGGTACCATTGATCTCATCAATGCGCTCAATGCGGTCAAGGCGAAAGCCAGAATAAACCTTATTTATTTCCATGCTGTCCCTTCTTTCTATACTAATATAATGATTTCTCTCTGAATAATTTATTATATCATATCGATGACTCTATATATAGATGTTAAGAATAATTATCGAATTATAAAACCCCATAGGCAAGTATTCCCATGGGGTTCATATTATTTATTATGTTGCATCTGCCACTTTTGATTGCGACGCAAGGTTAATAAGCCTTCTAACACGGCTTCGAATTGTATAAAACTCAATGTATATGGTTGATACATATCTGGTACAACCTTGTAAGTAATAGTAACCTCAGACTTATCATAATCATAGAAGATACCATGTAAATTACTCATTGTTGTGTAACCAGTTTGAGCTTGTTCCAATGTTGGAATAGGCTGATTTTTTAGATTTCCTAGTAGATCGCTAATGAAACCTTCCTTACGACCTTGGTCATTGAGCATTTCATCCATAAAACTACGTAGACTATCCATGCAATGATTAACCTCGTTGATCTAACAATAAGCCATTATGAATTACACGAACAGCATCTTTTACGCGATCTTCAGCAACAAGACAAGAAATACTAATTTCAGAAGTAGAAATGATTTCAATATTGATACCTTCTTGGCTCAAAATATCAAACATTTGCGCAGCTACACCAGGCTGTCCTAACATACCTGCACCAATAATGGAAACTTTAGCCATTTTTTCATCAATATTAACGGCTTCAATATCTACTGCTTTTTGTAATTCTTCTAATACTTCTCGAGCTAATACCACATCATCCATAGCTACTGTAAAGATAAGATCAGTTTTTGGTTCTCCCACGGAACGGATAGATTGAACAATCATATCTACGTCAACGTTTCTAGCAGCTAACGCTTTGAATACAGTCGCTGCAACGCCTGGTTTATTTTCAACGCCTACAAGGGCTACTTTTGCTGTATTTGTATCATCAGCTACGCCAGTAATTACGTGTTTATTTGCTTCCACAGTATAATCCTCCCGAATAATAGTACCTGGTTTATCACTAAATGTAGAACGTACATGAATAGGTACACCATAACGGAAACCCATTTCTACGGCACGCGGTTGCATTACACCTGCACCAAGGCGTGCCATTTCAAGCATTTCGCCATACGTTACTTCTTCTAATTTAAAAGCTTCCTTCGCCACGCGAGGATCTGTAGAATATACGCCGTCTACATCCGTAAAAATCTCACATACATCCGCTTTCATAGCACCTGCCAATGCAACAGCTGTTGTATCAGAGCCACCACGGCCTAATGTCACCATATCACCATATTCAGTTATACCTTGGAAACCAGCAACTACTACAATTTTACCTTCATCCAAAGCTTCAAACACACGATTAGGATCAACTCCCAAAATGCGACCTTTATTAAATGTATCACTACTTGTAATACCCGCTTGATCACCTGTTAAGGATATAGATTCCTGACCACGTTCGTTAAAAGCCATTGCCATCAATGCAATTGTTACTTGTTCACCGGTAGATAACAAGCGATCCATTTCACGACCATACGGCTTGGATGTAACTTGTTTAGCTAAGGCCACCAAGTCATCAGTTGTATCACCCATAGCGGATACAACAAGAACGATTTTATCGTCAGCTTGCTTCTCACGAAGAACGCGATCAACAATATTAAATATTTTTTCTGGTGTAGCTACGGAACTGCCACCAAATTTTTTAACGATTAAGGCCACAATAATCCCTCATTTAACTATGTTTACTAAATATCAATATGCATATACTTTACCACAAACAAATAGCACTGTAAAGGGATGTACAGCATTTAATCCACTGGAGTGATACAAAACTCCTTTTTATATGGACATTAAAAATCAAATAATATGTCTATAATATTATGAATATGAATTAAATATTCCTAACATGTATTAGCCATAATGCCATTAAATATCTACTATTGAAAGTTTAACTTTACCTCATTATTAAGCTATGTAAACACATAGATATACAAAAAGACCAGCCCTAGGACTGGTCTTTATTAGTTGTAATAGTTAATTAAGCAACTACGATATCTTTTTCAGATTCCCACAAACCGTGGATATTGCAGTAGGATACAGCAATCAATTTACCAGAATTCTTCAAGGAAACTGCCAATGTACCTTCAGAAATTGCATGTACAGCGCCTTCGTTTGCAGTTGCACGATCACCATGTACGTTGAAGCAAATTTCACCAACTTCAAATGGCAATTGAGTACCTTCAGCCACAAAGTATAATTTAATCCATTCAATGTGATGTTCTACAGTGTTTGGATGTGCAATATCTTTACCTACGGATAAAGTAACGTGGAATGTTTCACCTGCTTTTACAGTGTCAACTGTTTCGATAACAGGAACGTGTTTTTCAGTAGCGAAATCACCAGATTTAATGTAATCATGTACAGCCATAGTTAACCTCCTGGTTAGTCTTATATACATACTTAATGTCAAGAATATTGAGCACCTCTGTGCTTATGACTATATTATACATTTTCGATATAGTTTTAGCAAGTTCTTTTTCGATTTTTTTCGATTTTTTTGAATTAAATCAAAATTCTATTCCTTTAGCAGCTTTTATGCCCTTTTCATAATCATGCTTTACTACCTTCATTTCTGTGACAGTATCCGCCATATCAATGATTTCAGGTTTAGCATAACGCCCCGTCAAAACAACATGAAGTCTTTTAGGCTTATTTTTTAGCATTTCCACTACAGAATTCACATCAATAAGCTCATAATTAATAGCATTATTTATTTCATCCATAACAATTAAATCCCATTTGTCGGAGTTTACTTCCTCTACCAATGTACGCCAAGCGGCTTGTGCTGCTTCTTTGTGGCGAGCAAGCTCAGCTTCCCCTACTTCATTACGGTTATAGTAAATAAAGCCTTTTCCCATGGAACGAATTTCAACTTGATCACCTAGTTTGGCAAGACCTGCCAATTCACCATAGCCATTACCACTCTTAATAAATTGTAATATAAGAACTTTAAAACCTTGTCCAACAGCACGTAAAACAACACCCAATGCCGCTGTTGTTTTACCTTTACCATTGCCTGTATTAACTAGAATTAATCCACGTTCTTCCATAATAGCTCCTTTAATACGAACTAATACATCTACACATCTATAACTTTTGGGCTTTATAAGCAGCACATGTATCAACAAAGTGTTGTGCCCCTTCATCAGAGCCAGCAAAGTTCAAATGTAAGTAAGAAGCTAATACATTTTTTGTTGCATAGCCGCCGTCATACGATTGAGGTTTACGGCCCCCTTCTAAATGAAAAGCCCATGGGAAGTCATCTATAGTTGGCTCCATTGTAGAGAAATGGAACTCATGACCACGAATGGCTGTATTCATAGCGCCTAGCAAAGTATCTCTCTTTGCAGTTGCTGTAACATAGCCCACCTTTTGAAGCTTTTGTTGCATCACACAATTGGCAGGTACAATACCTACAGTTTTATATATAGAACCTTCGAAGTCATGAATACTTTCACAAAGATACATGAGGCCACCACACTCGGCATATATAGGCATACCTTTTTCATTAGCTTGGCGGATAGATTCCATCATAGACTCATTACTAGATAACTGGAATAAAAACATTTCTGGGAAGCCACCACCGAATACAAGTCCGTCTACATCAGGAATTACAGAGTCATTAAGGGGACTAAAGTAAACAAGCTCAGCCCCTTTTTCCTCTAACGCAACAAGACTAGCTGGATAGTAGAAAGAGAACGCCTCATCATAAGCTACACCAATTTTCACACGTTTTTCAATGGATTTAACATCTATAGCATCTGGTAGTTCAATAGTTGGTGCACTAGAAGCAATATTCAACAATTGATTGAGATTTACCATCTTCTCAACAGCTTCTCGAATCGTATTAATCGCCTCTGTTGGATCGATTTCAGTAACCGGTGTAAGTCCTAAATGACGTTCTGGAGATTGCATACGGTCATCGCGATAAATGGCACCGATAACAGGTACGCCGATTTTATCCATCCCTTCACGAACCATACGCTCATGATTGGCTGATCCTAAGCGGTTCAAAATAACACCACCAAAGTTCACCTCTGGGTCATAGTCACGGAAACCTTTAGCAATGGCTGCCGCACTTTCACCCATAGCCTTACAATCAATAACAAGCACCACCGGTGCATTTAACTGTTTAGCAATTTCAGCCGTAGAACTAACTCCTTCTCGACCACCATCGTAAAGGCCCATAACACCTTCAATGATAGCAAGGTCCACATCATGTGCCATTGTAGCAAAGAAAGGAGTCAATTTATGAGGTGGCACGAGCCATGTATCTAAATTATAGCTGTCACGGCCGGATGCAATTTTATGAAAGCCCGGATCAATATAATCCGGGCCCACTTTAAAAGATTGCACCGTACGTCCACCATTTGCATAAGCGGCCAATAAGCCAGCTACGATAGTTGTTTTACCAACACCAGAATTAGTGCCAGCAATGACAACACGTGGAATCTGTACTGTGTTCATAGATATTACCTCGTAATACGATGTGTTTGTTAACGATCCTTGCGTTTTGCAAGAATTGTAGATAAGTAGTTGAGTTTAGTATCTTTTGGCATATTATCTAAACCTATAAATACTTGCTCATCAGGCAAGCCTACACGGCTAATCATAACCGCATCATCTGCCATATTATGTTTAATCAAGGTTTCTTGTACTTCATCAAAGTTTTTATATACCTTCATGATAACTGCATCATCTGCAACAGCTAATACAGCATCGATTTTTTCTTTAGGCGCTGTAGCTGGAACGATGGCCAATACCTCTTCCTTCTCTACAATTGGATAGCCAAGGTGAGATCCGATAGCACAGAATGCAGTCACACCAGGAATTGTTTCAATTTCATGACCTGTATTTTCAATCAAACGATATACATACATATATGTACTATAGAACATCGGGTCACCCAATGTTAAGAATACAACACTTTTACCTTCATCTAAGTAAGACAAGATAATGCGTTTAGCCTCTTGCCAACCTTCCTCCTGTGTAGAATCATCCAATACCATTGGGAATACTACGGGAACGATTTCTGTATGTTCTTGAATATATGGGGATGCAATATCAAGGGCTACGGAACCATCTTTTTTTTCTGTTTTAGGTGTGATGATAATATCTGCTTCACCTACGATGCGAGCAGCTTTCACAGTCATTAATTCAGAATCGCCAGGGCCTACGCCAATACCATATAATTTACCTTTCATGGGTATCTCCTATTCTTATAGTCACACTCTATTTATAATTGCAATATCTTTTATTATAACCAATTTATACAATATATACAAAGATACTATTTAATATTTGGAATTGCAGGACGATGTGGGCTACGTTTGCCATACAAATCATCGATACAATCTTGCACATGTTGACGGAAAATATCATGAATCGCTTCATATTCACCTAGAGCACTATGAATTGGTTTAACCGCATATCCTGCTCCAGAAAGTTCATTAACAACACTATCCTCTTCCTCACCAAATAAATCATTTTGTGCATGATCCCCGAGTACCAATAATAAAGGATGTACATAAATTGTTTTTGGACGTTTACCTTCAAGCCATTCCCAAGGCATTGCTACATCTGACACATATGGTGCGTTTTCAAGTACAGCAATACGCACATTCGTAAGTCCATTACGGATTAGCTTAAACTGTAAATTACCATATGAAGAATTGCCAGAACCAAGACCTCCATGACCGACCAATAACAAACCATCATCTTTGGAAATATTAAGAGATTTAATGAAATGGTCAATCAAGATTTGGTAATCATCTGGGTGCTCTTCTTGTCCCATATAGTATACGAGAGGTCTACCTACACGTAATACTTCGAGTTGTCCTTCCCCTTCATGAGCAAGGATATTATTTTTCAATTTATCGAACTCTTCACCACCGGTGAAATGAAGTGGCTGCACATATACATGTGTATAACCTTCTCGAATTAGTTTTTCTAACGCCCCTTGTTCAGTAGGAATCTCAATACCACGCTCACGTAAGCGCTTAACGATGATACGAGAGGAAAAAGCTAATTCTACAGTATAATCCGGATACGATTTACGAATATGTTCTACTACGGAATCGATATTATGTTCACGAGCACTGTCCACAGTGGATCCAAAGGCAACAACTAAAATAGCTTGTTTCATGAATGTCTCCTTATATTAACTAATAATGTATCTTAATCATACCATAGACCATTCTATAGGGGCATACCGTGGTACGTATAAAATAGAAATTATTCTTATCTTTCATGGTAAAAGTAAAAATCCTCCTCATTGGATGTCCAACAAGGAGGATTTTTATTAATGTGAAAGAGTGGAGTGTTGTATGTCTAATTATGTAATAGCAAAAATCAAGAAATCAAACCTTGCGCTTCTAAGCGAGAATTTGTCATGACAGGTTTTACGGATTCTCTAGGCATGGGCCGTTTCCGATCAGACATGCGGATAGCTTGACCTAAATGTTTCAAAAATAAATCTTGTACATGTGGGTTTTCCCCAAGCCCTTCATTCCAGATGTCAACATTGTAGCCTTCCTCAGCGAGTAAAGCATAAATGGAATCGGAGCGTTCACCGCCAAGATAATCCATTAAATGTGTAGAACCTATGAGAGCCAATGGTACAACTAATAAATCTTTATGCCCCATACGATCCAAGAAAGTAAGAGCTTGTTTAAAAGTAGGGAAACCATTTGTAGTAAATACTACTACATTTGGTGCTGCACCATACATCGCCTTTAATTGCAATGTACTGAACTCTAATTGATTTTGACCATTCGCCATGAGCACAACAGATTTATTAAGTGCTTTTGTATTAACGTGACGAACAATGCTTTCTAATGTTGCTTCATAATCATCGGCATAATTTTTTACACCTAAAGAGGTAAGCAATGGTTTACCAATATTTACCTGGCTAAAACCATATTCATTGCTATGTAAAAATTTTAATGCTTGTTTGCGCATTTGTTGGTAACACTGATCTGCCACCAATGTAATAGGTTGAATGTACACCTCATCGATACCCATACGAGCGAAATCTTGCATAGCCTCTGTGAAAGAAGAAATCTTATCTTCGTATTTCTCATTCCACTTCTCTACTAATGCATCAGATAAGAATACGCGGCGTACCTCCATATCACTATACATGGAACGTACTTTTTTCTCTATACTGCCAATGGATTTCTCCACAGCATCTTGGTAAATTGATCCAAAGGATGCAATAATTATGCCTTTCATATGTGACCTCCATATTACTCATACATGAAACAACTTTCACAATTGAAAATTGTTATCAACTACTATGTAATAATAGTACAAGATTAATCT
>OKDQ01000297.1_pt1 | contig 8556 bp, 2 predicted proteins | sample 1615051 | NCBI WGS metagenome assembly OKDQ01 (sample SAMN04436990, study PRJEB24849) | human gut metagenome | biome: human gut; feature: NICU; material: stool | host: Homo sapiens | place: USA: Saint Louis, MO | collected 2013-03-17
ATAGTTATGAAAAATAAATGAAAAAACTTGATAGTATATTAAAGGTTTTGGTATACTTATAATATTGAAGATTTTGAAATTCTCGTATGACTTACCATATGATAAAACATCGAGGGAGCATTAATATTAATCTAGTTTATAGGAGAAAGTATGAATAAGATTTTTAAAGTGGTTTGGAGCAAATCAAAAAACTGTTACGTAGTAGTATCTGAGTTCGCTAAGAATAATAGTGGTAAAAAGAAAATTGTTGTAGCAGCAATCTTGGCTGTATTAGCAATGACTAATGCTAGCATCTCTATGGCGGCAAATACTTTGCCTACAAATCTGCATGCAACAGCAGTAGGCTTGGGGGATGGTGCTTCTGTTACTGGTGACAAAGCTGTAGGTTTCGGTCAAAATGCAGCAGCTGCTGGTGGATATTCTATTGCAATAGGTTCTAATTCTAGTACCAGTGTTAACAGTCCACAAGGAATCGCTATTGGTGGTGGTAATACTGCTAATGAAGGTGCAAGAGTAATTGGGGAGCAAGCAATTGCCATTGGGGGAAATACAATAGCTCAAGGTAACTCTTCTATTGTTATTGGTGGCGATGATGTAGTTAAAGCCGATAGTGTAAAAGTTATTTACACTACGAATAATGGTGAGAATAAAACTGGGGATTTGCGTAGTGCAGTTCAAAGCTTAACAGGATTTGATATGAGAAACCCACTATATACATCGGCAACGGCTGGTGAATCTGGTATCACATTAGGCATGAAAGGTCAGTCAGGCAATGTGGGCATTGCCATTGGTACAGGTGCAAATGCGAAGGATCGTTTATCAGGAACTTCTAGTGGTGCTTCTGGTCAAGCCAATAATGATGTAACAAATGCTATTGCTATTGGTACAGGGGCTAGGGCAAATCGTGATAATGCTATTGCCATCGGTGGTGGTTCTAACACTGATGTAGGCGGTACAAAACAATCTAGTTATACTTTGCCAAATAACGTTGTTGCTTCCTGGGCTGGTGGTGATAAAACATTGCCAGGTGACGTTGTATCTTTTGGTTCTAAAGGGTATGAACGTCAGTTGAAACATGTGGCTCCAGGTGAAGTAAGTGCTACTTCCACAGATGCAATTAATGGCTCTCAACTTAGTGCTATTGTAGACCAAATCGCTTATAAATATATTTCTATAAAATCTTCTGATATTGCTAATAAAGATAATACTGGTGCTACGGCGGCTAATTCTATTGCTATTGGCCCAAATGCCGCAACAGACGTATCTGCGAGTCGTTCTGTAGCTGTTGGTGATGGTGCTAGAGGTAAAGTCGTAGATGGTGTAGCTGTTGGTTCAAAATCTACAGCTGATATTGCTTCAGGCGTAGCGGGCTATAATGTTAATACTAGTCGTACAGATATATATGCTGGTTTAAGTGGTGCTGCCCTAACGTCTAAATTAGGTGGTGTTGCTATTGGTACGACAAACCAAACACGTCAAATTAACTATGTTGCTGCTGGTACTGCTGATACAGATGCAGTAAACGTGGCGCAATTAAAGAGTGTTAATCTAGCTTTTACAGGTGATACTGGTACAGGTGATGTGAACCTTGCTAATAGTAAATTGGCTGTAAATGGTGATAATACATACATTACAACTACAGCTAATGGTAAGAAAATTACAGTTTCTGGTAAAAAGCAAGACATTACTGTAGCAAATGGTAACGCTACAGCCTCGGCTGGTATGGCGGATTCTGCTAACGTAGCTAATGTGATTAATCAAGCGATTGATCAAAATAAATACGGTTGGAATCTTTCTGCTAATGGTGAAGCTACACCATTAGCGGTTGAAAAAGGTAATACAGTAGATTTTTCTGGTGACGATAATGTTGCGGTTGCTAGAAATGATAAGAAAATCTCTGTAGCTTTGAAAAAAGATCTTTCTAAATTAAACAGTGCTTCTTTCAATAATGCTGGTGGTAATGAAACCGTTAAAATTGATGGTGACAAAGGTATCAATGCTGGGAATTTGAAAGTTACGAATGTAGCAGATGGTGTTGCTGATAAAGATGCTGTCAATGTATCTCAATTGAAAAAAGTTGACAATAAAGCAGAAGCTAATAAAACTGCTATTGATACAAATAAAACTGCAATCACTAAAAATGCAGGCGATATTGTAACAAATAAGTCTGATATTGCAACCAATAAAGACAATATTGCGACGAATAAACAAAAAATTGCTGACAATAAAACTGCAATTGATAAGAATGCAGGCGATATTGTGACAAACAAAACAGATATTGCTACTAATAAGGACAATATTGCTACAAACAAAGCTGATATCGCAACCAATAAAGCTAATATCGATAAAAACACGACAGCTATCGGACGTAAAATTTCCTTAGGTGGTAACTCTGGTTCTACCGATGAAAAATCCTTGAGTACAGGTGATGTGAAATTCAATGTTAAAGGCGAGAACGGTCTTACTACTGTTGCTAATGGCGACGATGTGACTGTTAAACTTGATGATACGACTAAAGGTAAAATTGATAATGCAGCTGATCGAGATTTGAGTAATTTGACATCTGACGGTAAGCAACAGGTTAAGGATTTGGCAGCTTGGAATGTTGTAGCTAATAATGAAACGGCTGAAAAGGTTGAAGGTGGCAACACTGTTAAGTTTATCGATGGTGATAATATTTCCATTACTCAAAATGGTAAAGACTTCACCATTTCTACTAAGAAAGATGTAACTTTTGATACGGTAACCGTTACTCAAACGATTACAGCGCCAAAAGTGAAAGCGACAACTGGGGTCGAAACACCTCAAGTAACAGGATTGACTAACACTACATGGGTTCCAGGTCAAACACAACCTGTATCTGGTCGTGCTGCCACAGAAGATCAATTGAAATACGTTGATGATCAAGTAGCAGAGAATAAAGCTAATATTGCTGATAATAAAGATAAGATTGGCAAAAACGCTGATGCTATTGCTGATAACAAGCAAAAAATAGCTGATAATAAAACGGCAATTGATAAAAATGCAGTAGATATTGCTACTAACAAAGACAATATTGCTGCGAATAAAGCTGATATCGGAGCCAATACAGATAAAATTGGTAAAAATGCTGATGCTATTGCAGATAATAAACAAAAAATAGCCGACAATAAAACTGCAATTGATAGAAATACAAGTGACATTGCTACAAACAAAGGGGATATTGCTTCTAATAAAGCTAATATTGCTCAAAATACTGCGGCTATCGCTCGTAAGATTTCTTTAGGTGGTAACTCTGGTTCTACCGATGAAAAATCTTTGAGCACAGGTGATGTGAAGTTCAATGTTAAGGGTGAAAATGGTCTTACTACGGTTGCTAATGGTGACGATGTAACCGTTAAACTTGATGATGCAACTAAAGGTAAGGTCGACAATGCAGCTGATCGAGACTTGAGCAATTTGACTCCTGATGGTAAGCAACAAGTTAAGGATTTATCCGCATGGAACGTAGTAGCTAATGGTAATACTGCCGAAAAAGTTGAAGGTGGCAATACAGTTAAGTTTATCGATGGTGATAACATTTCTATTACTCAAAATGGTAAGGACTTCACCATTTCTACTAAGAAAGATGTAACCTTTGATACGGTAACAGCTACTCAAACGATTACAGCGCCAAAGGTTAAAGCGACAACTGGGGTTGAAACTCCTCAAGTAACAGGTTTGACCAACACTGCATGGACTCCGGGACAAACACAACCTGTATCTGGTCGTGCAGCTACAGAAGACCAATTGAAACACGTTGATGATCAAGTAGCAGAAAACAAAGCCAATATCGCTGATAATACAGCTAAGATTGGCAAAAATACTGATACCATTGCGGATAACAAGCAAAAAATAGCTGATAATAAAGCTACAATTAATAAAAATACTGGCGACATTGCTACTAATAAAGATAATATTGCAGATAATAAGCAAAAAATAGCTGATAATAAAGCTGCAATTGATAAGAATGCAGGTGATATTGTTACTAATAAGGACAATATTGCTGCGAATAAACAAAATATTGCTGATAACAAAGCTGCTATCACTAAAAATGCTAGTGATATTGCAACTAATAAGGATAACATCGACAAAAACACAACAGCCATCGGTCGTAAGATTTCTTTAGGTGGTAACTCTGGTTCTACTAATGAAAAATCCTTGAGTACAGGTGATGTAAAATTCAATGTGAAAGGTGAAAATGGTCTTACTACGGTTGCAAATGGCGACGATGTGACTGTTAAACTCGATGATGTAACTAAAGGTAAAATCGAGAATGCAGCGGACCAAGACTTGAGCAATTTGACCCCTGATGGTAAGCAACAAGTTAAGGATTTAGCAGCTTGGAATGTAGTCGCTAATAATGAAACGGCTGAAAAGGTTGAAGGTGGTAACACTGTTAAGTTCATCGATGGCGATAACATTTCCATTACTCAAAATGGTAAAGACTTTACAATCGCAACTAAGAAAGATGCTACTTTTGATACGGTAACGGCTACTCAAACCATTACAGCGCCAAAAGTGAAAGCGACAACTGGGGTTGAAACACCTCAAGTAACAGGTTTGACTAATACTGCTTGGGTTCCGGGTCAGACACAACCTGTATCTGGTCGTGCAGCGACAGAAGACCAATTGAAACATGTTGATGATCAAGTAGCAGAAAACAAAGCCAATATTGCTGATAATACAGATAAGATTGTCAAAAATGCTGATGCCATTGCAGATAATAAGCAAAAAATAGCTGACAATAAAGCTGCAATTGGTAAAAATGCAGTAGATATTGCTACTAACAAAGATAATATCGCAACTAATAAAGCCGATATAGCAACTAATAAAAATAATATTGCGACGAATAAACAAAATATTGCAGATAACAAAGCGGCCATCACTAAAAATGCTGGCGATATCGCAGCCAATAAAGCTAATATTGATAAAAATACAGAAGCTATCGGTCGTAAGATTTCCTTAGGTGGTAATACTGGTTCAACCGATGAGAAATCCTTAAGTACAGGCGATGTGAAATTCAATATTAAAGGGCAAAATGGTATTGTTACTGAAGCTAATGGAGAAGATGTAACTGTCAAATTAGATGATGCTACGGCTAATAAAATCAACAATGCAGCAAATACGGATTTGAGCAACTTAACAGATGCTGGTAAACAACAAGTTAAAGATTTATCGGCATGGAATGTAGTAGCTAATGGTAATACTGCTGAAAAAGTTGAAGGTGGAAACACAGTTAAGTTTATCGATGGTGATAACATTTCTATTACTCAAAATGGTAAAGATTTCACAATTGCTACTAAACAAGACGTAACTTTCAATACTGTAAAAGCAAATCAAACAATTACAGCACCAAAAGTGAAAGCTACAGAAGGGGTAGAAACACCTCAAGTAACGGGTTTGACTAACACTGCATGGACTCCGGGTCAAACACAGCCTGTCTCTGGACGTGCCGCCACAGAAGATCAATTGAAACATGTTGATGATCAAGTAGCAGAAAACAAAGCCAACATTGCTGATAATACAGATAAGATTGGTAAAAATGCTGATGCCATTGCGGATAACAAGCAAAAAATAGCTAATAATAAAGCTGCAATTGATAGAAATGCTGCTGATATTGCAACTAATAAGGATAACATCGCAACCAATAAAGCTAATATCGACAAAAACACGACAGCTATTGCCCGTAAGATTTCTTTAGGTGGTAACTCTGGTTTTACCGATGAAAAATCGTTGAGCACAGGTGATGTGAAATTCAATGTGAAAGGTGAAAATGGTCTTACTACGGTTGCTAATGGCGACGATGTCACTGTTAAACTCGATGATGCAACTAAAGGTAAAATCGATAATGCAGCAAATCAAGACTTGAGCAACTTAACAGATGCTGGTAAACAACAAGTTAAAGATATATCTGCATGGAAGGTAACAGCTGCAGGAGGTACTGTTGAAAAAGTACAAGGTGGGGATACCGTAAAATTCCAAGCTGGTGATAATCTTGTAGTTAACCAAGATAGAACTACTTTCACATATGGCTTGGCTAAAGACTTGAAAGGTCTAAACAGTGTTATCGTAGGTGATGAAAACGGTGTATCCACTAAGATTACTCCTGCAGGTACAACTGTAAAAGATGCAGCTGGCAATTCTACTGTAATTAAGGGTGGTGGTATGACTATTACTCCGGCAAATGCAACAACTAGCCCTGTATCCCTTACTGTAGACGGTTTAAATAATGGTGGTAATCAAATTCATGGTGTGGCTCCTGGCGCAGATGATACTGATGCAGTAAATGTTAGCCAATTGAAAGCATCTAATGCTGGTTTACAAGAAGCTGTTAATCGTGTAGGCACTGAAACACAACGTGTTGGTGCTCATGCGGCAGCTATGGCAGCGTTGAAACCAATTCAATACGATCCATTGGAACCAACTCAAATTATGGCTGGTATTGGCAACTACCGTGGTGAAACTGCGGGGGCTATCGGTATTGCTCACTACCGAACTGAGGATACTATGTTCAACGTAGGTGTTTCACTTGGTACTAGCCACAACATGGTAAATGCAGGTGTTACGCATAAATTTGGTGGTAGTCGTGAAAGAAAAGATGCTATTCCAGAACGTTATAAAGCAGGTCCAATTAGCTCTGTTTATGTAATGCAAGACGAAGTATCTAGCCTCAAAAAAGAGAATAGTAATCAAAAAACTGTTATTGCTAATCAAGCAGCACGTCTAAATACATTAGAAGCTGAAAATGAACGTCAACGTCAAGAATTGGCTGAGACTAAACAAGGCTTAGATGACTTGCGTGCAGTAGTAAATCAACTATTAGCATCTAAAGGTTAAAAGTTGAGAGCTAGTTTTGATAATAGTTTAAGATAATTATTTTCCTGTAGACCTAAAGAACCTCTTATACACTGTTATACCTGATAGGGTACATACATTTTGTATAAGAGGTTCTTTTGCTATTTTGATATATATTCTTATTTAAAATGCATAACATATGAATGACTTCTCATATGTTATGTGATATAATACAGTGGAACTAAGAGGCGAAGTGATGCCTCTACTATGTATGATCTTGCATGAATAGGAGATAGAATGTTAGACCGTATACAACGATGGCTTTCAATAGATACCATGTTGCCTGTTGCAGAACGATTAGGACCTGTAGGCACGACAAAGCAGCTATATGGTAATTATCTAAAAATAGCTTGGCCAGCTACATTACAAGGCTTGATGTTACAATTTATGACGGCCATCGATTTGGCGATGGTTGGTGCCTTAGGTGCATCAGCTCTTGCTTCGGTAGGTATTATGGGACAACCTGAGATGGTAATGCTCATCTTCTGCCGCGCCTTATCCATTGCTGTGACAGCAATCATAGCTCGTCGTCATGGTGAAGGTGATGTAGATGGTATGAATGCCGTGCTCAAGCAGTCTATTTTATTGAATTTTTTGATTTATGTACCGTTATTATTGATATGTTTCTTAAATTTAGAGCATATTCTACGTTTTACAGGTGCTGAAGAGAGCTATATTGAAACAGCTGTTTGGTATGGTCGTTTCATAGTTATTAGTTTAATCTTTCAGTCTTTTAGTCAAATCGTAGGGGCTGCACTCATTGGATATGGTAACACCAAGGTTATTTTTAAATCTAATGTAGTAGGGAATATTTTGAATACGATAATGAATTTCTTCTTGATTTATGGTATCGGTTTCTTCCCTGAACTTGGTGTTATGGGGGCAGGTGTTTCCACTATGATCAGTAGTGCGATTATTGCATTATTGTTGTTGCGTACGATTTCACAACATACTGCTACTGGATTAACATTGCGCCATCCGTCGAAGTGGATTTTTGAAAGACCTGTACTTCATACGATGTTTCATGTAGGTGGCAGTTCTTTGGGGGAACAGTTCTTTGAAAGGTTCGGTATGTATACATACACTATGATTGTGGCTTCCTTAGGTGCAGTACCTTTGGCCGCGCATTACGTATGTATGAATCTAATGGATATATTTTATTATTTTGCGATGGGACTTGGCTTTGCAGGCGCGTCACATACGGGTCAAAATCTTGGGCATAAAAGGCCGGATATTGCACGTACTTATGGTAAAATTGGTGCTCGTATCGGTTTAGTCGTGGGTCTTGTGAGTGCATTAATCTTTATTGGCCCTGGTGATTTTTTAGTACACTTATATACTCGTGAAAGTGATGTTGTTACACTTTCAGCCACTTTGATGGGTATTATGGCTATCGCTGCATTCCCTCAAGCATTACAACAAGTATACTCCGGTGTGTTGAAAGGGGCAGGAGATACATATTACATTATGAAATATTCTCTTGTAAGCGTAGCAATCATTCGTCCTATTATTACGTATCTATTGTGCATTACATTAGGTTTAGGACTTTTTGGGGCATGGTTATCTTTGTGCTTTGATCAGTCTCTAAGATTATGTTGTTCTTATTTTAGATTTATTCGAGGAGCATGGCAACATAAGGTTGTTTAATGAGATGTAAATATAGTTTTAATTTAACTTTCG
>OKDQ01000307.1_pt1 | contig 8428 bp, 7 predicted proteins | sample 1615051 | NCBI WGS metagenome assembly OKDQ01 (sample SAMN04436990, study PRJEB24849) | human gut metagenome | biome: human gut; feature: NICU; material: stool | host: Homo sapiens | place: USA: Saint Louis, MO | collected 2013-03-17
TCGACTTTCCGGGTGGGATTGCGGTGAATGCGCTGGGGCATGCAAACCCGGCGCTGCGGCAGGCGCTGAATGATCAGGCGGCGAAATTCTGGCATACCGGCAACGGTTATACCAACGAACCGGCGTTGCGTCTGGCGAAGAAGCTGATCGACGCCACTTTCGCAGAAAAAGTCTTTTTCTGTAACTCCGGCGCGGAAGCGAACGAAGCGGCGCTGAAGCTGGCGCGCAAATATGCGCACGATAAATTCGGCCCGCACAAGAGCGGCATCGTAGCCTTTAAAAATGCCTTCCATGGCCGCACGCTGTTTACCGTCAGTGCGGGTGGTCAGCCCTCATATTCTCAGGATTTTGCGCCGCTGCCGCCGGATATCCGTCATGCGGCGTATAACGATTTACACTCTGCCAGCGAGCTGATTGACGACACCACCTGTGCGGTGATTGTCGAGCCCATGCAGGGGGAAGGCGGCGTCATGCCCGCCCAGAAAGCGTTCCTGCAAGGGCTGCGCGAGCTGTGCGATCGGCATAACGCGGTCCTGATTTTTGACGAAGTCCAGACCGGCGTGGGCCGCACGGGTGAGCTGTACGCCTACATGCACTATGGCGTGACCCCGGATGTGCTTTCAACAGCCAAAGCGCTCGGCGGCGGCTTCCCGGTGGGGGCGATGCTGACCACCGATACATTCGCCAGCGTGATGACCGTGGGCACCCATGGCACCACTTACGGCGGTAACCCGCTGGCAACCGCTGTCGCCGGACAGGTGCTGGATATCATCAACACTCCTGAGGTGCTTAGCGGCGTGAAGCAGCGTCACCAGTGGTTTGTTGAGCGTCTTACCGCCATCAATAACCAGACCGGCATGTTCAAAGAGATCCGCGGTCTGGGGCTGTTGATAGGCTGTGAGCTTGCCCCTGAGTTTGCTGGCAAAGCGAAGCTGATTTCACAGGAAGCGGCAAAGCAGGGCGTGATGGTGTTGATTGCCGGCGCTAACGTGGTGCGGTTTGCCCCTGCGCTGATCGTCAGTGAGGAAGAGGTCAGAACCGGGTTAGATCGTTTTGCGCTGGCCTGCGAACAGGTGAAGTCCGGGGTGTCATCATGATGGTCATCCGTCCCGTTGCGCACGGCGATCTCGCCGGGCTTATGCAGCTTGCCGGTAAGACAGGGGGCGGGCTGACCTCGCTGCCTGCCGATGAAAAAACGCTGTCGGCGCGCATTGAGCGCGCCCTGCAAACCTGGCAGGGGACGTTGCCAAAAAGCGAACAGGGCTATGTGTTCGTGCTGGAAGAGACCGACACGGGAACCGTGGCGGGGATTTGCGCCATTGAGGTGGCCGTCGGGCTCAACGATCCGTGGTACAACTACCGCGTCGGCACGATGGTCCACGCCTCGAAAGAGCTGAACGTCTACAACGCGCTGCCGACGCTCTTTCTCTGTAATGACCATACCGGCGCCAGCGAACTCTGCACCCTGTTTCTCGATCCGGACTGGCGCAAAGAGGGTAACGGTTATCTGCTCTCCAAATCGCGCTTCATGTTTATGGCCGCCTTTCGCGACCGCTTCAACGAAAAAGTGGTCGCGGAGATGCGCGGCGTAATTGATGAGACGGGCTACTCGCCGTTCTGGGAGAGCCTGGGCGAACGCTTCTTCTCCATGGAATTCAGCCGGGCGGATTACCTGTGCGGTACCGGTCAGAAGGCGTTTATCGCCGAGTTAATGCCGAAGCATCCTATTTATACCCATTTCTTAACGCCGGAAGCGCAGGCGGTGATCGGCGAAGTTCACCCGCAAACCGCTCCGGCCCGTGCAGTGCTGGAGAAAGAGGGATTTCGCTACCGTAATTACGTCGACATCTTTGACGGCGGTCCGACGCTGGAATGCGACATTGACCGCGTACGCGCCATCCGAAAAAGCCGCCTGGTTGAGGTTTCAGAAGGCCAGCCCGCGCCGGGCGAGTGGCCAGCCTGCCTGGTCTCGAACGAGAATTACGCCAACTTCCGCGCCATGCTGGTGCGAACCAACCCAACATGCGAGCGTCTGGTACTGACGGCTGCGCAACTGGATGCCCTGAAATGTAACGCTGGCGACACGGTTCGCCTGGTGCGGCTCTGCCCTGAGGAGAAAACAGCATGACTCTATGGATTAACGGTGACTGGGTAACGGGCGAAGGTGATGCGCGGACAAAAACTAACCCGGTCGGCCAGGAGGTGCTCTGGTCGGGGAGCGACGCCAGCGCCGGGCAGGTTAAGCAGGCCTACCAGGCTGCACGCCGCGCGTTTCCGGCATGGGCGAAACGGCCATTCTCCGAGCGCCAGGCGCTGGTTGAGAAATTTGCTGCGCTGCTGGAGGCCAATAAAGCAGAGCTGACCCGCATCATTGCCTGCGAAACCAGCAAGCCGCGCTGGGAGGCAACAACCGAAGTGACGGCGATGATCAATAAAATCGGTATATCGGTGAAGGCGTACCATGCCCGCACCGGTGAGCAGCATACCGGGATGCCGGACGGCGCCGCCACGCTGCGCCACCGTCCGCACGGGGTGTTGGCGGTGTTTGGCCCGTACAACTTCCCCGGGCATCTGCCGAACGGGCATATTGTGCCTGCGCTGCTGGCGGGAAATACCGTCATCTTCAAGCCGAGTGAGTTAACCCCCTTAACCGGAGAAGCGGTGGTAAAACTCTGGGAGCAGGCGGGGCTGCCGCCGGGCGTGCTGAATCTGGTGCAGGGCGGGCGTGAAACCGGTCAGGCGCTGAGTGCGCTGAGCGACATTGACGGTCTGCTGTTTACCGGCAGTGCCGGAACGGGTTATCAGCTGCATCGTCAGCTGGCGGGGCAGCCGGAAAAAATTCTGGCGCTGGAGATGGGTGGCAACAACCCGCTGATTGTGGAAGATCCGGATGATATCGATGCTGCGGTCCACCTGACCATTCAGTCGGCATTCATTACCGCCGGACAGCGCTGCACCTGCGCCCGCCGCCTGCTGGTTAAACGCGGCGCGCAGGGGGATGCGTTTCTTAAGCGTCTGGTGGAGGTGAGCGGGCGTCTGGTTCCCGCGAAATGGGATACCGAGCCGCAGCCGTTTATCGGCGGGCTGATCTCCGGGCAGGCGGCGCTGAACGTGCTGAAAGCGTGGCAGGAGCACGTGGCGCGCGGGGCGAAAACCCTGCTGGAGCCGAAGCTGGTTCTGCCGGGCACATCGCTGCTGACGCCGGGGATTATTGAGATGAGTGCGACGAGCAACGTGCCGGATGAAGAGGTCTTTGGCCCGCTGCTGTGCGTCTGGCGCTATGACGATTTTGCATCGGCGATCGAGATGGCCAACAACACCCGCTATGGCCTGTCGAGCGGCCTGATATCCCCGCATCGCGAGAAATTCGACCAGCTGCTGCTGGAAGCGCGCGCCGGGATCGTGAACTGGAACAAACCGCTGACCGGCGCGGCGAGCACCGCGCCGTTTGGTGGCGTAGGGGCATCGGGCAACCATCGCGCCAGCGCCTGGTATGCCGCCGATTACTGCGCGTGGCCGATGGCAAGCCTGGAAACCCCGGCGCTGACGCTGCCGGAGACGTTGAATCCGGGGCTGGATTTTACAGAGGGTGACGCCCATGAAAGCGCGTGAGGTTAACTTTGACGGACTGGTGGGGCTGACGCACCACTATGCCGGGCTGTCGTTCGGCAATGAAGCTTCGACGAAGCACCGTTTCCAGGTCTCGAACCCGAAGCTGGCGGCCAAGCAGGGGCTATTGAAAATGAAGGCGCTGTCCGATGCCGGTTTCCCGCAGGCGGTGATCCCGCCGCAGGAGCGGCCGAACGTGGCCGTGCTGCGCCAGCTGGGCTTCAGCGGTACGGATGAACAGGTGGTTGAAAAAGCCGGTACGCAGTCCCCACAGCTGCTTTCCGCGGCCAGTTCAGCCTCTTCAATGTGGGTAGCGAATGCCGCCACCGTCGCGCCGTCGGCGGATACGCTGGACGGCAAAGTGCATCTGACTGTCGCTAACCTGAACAACAAATTCCACCGCGCCAGCGAAGCGGAGACCACCGGGCGCGTGCTGCGCGCCATTTTTAATCATGATGCGCATTTTGAGGTGCATTCGGCGCTGCCGCAGGTCGCGATGTTTGGCGACGAAGGGGCGGCAAACCACAACCGTCTGGGTGGCGATTACGGCGATCCGGGTTTGCAGCTGTTTATCTATGGACGGGAAGAGGGCGGCCACGCCGCGCCGGTTCGTTATCCGGCGAGACAAACCTTAGCCGCAAGCCAGGCGGTTGCACGGCTGAACCAGGTTAATCCTACTCAGGTGATTATTGCCCAGCAAAATCCGCAGGTGATCGACCAGGGCGTTTTTCATAACGACGTGATTGCCGTTTCCAACCGTCAGGTGCTGTTCTGCCACGAGCAGGCGTTTGCCCATCAGGAAAAGTTGCTGGCCACGCTGCGCGAACGCGTGCCGGGATTTATGCCGATTCAGGTGCCCACGCAGGCGGTAAGCGTGCAGGATGCGGTCGAAACGTATCTGTTCAACAGCCAGCTGCTGAGCCGGGATGACGGCAGCATGATGCTGGTGCTGCCGCAGGAGTCCCGCAACCATCAGGGCGTCTGGCGCTATCTCAGCGAACTGGTGCAGGCGGATAACCCGATTGATGAACTGCGCGTGTTTGATCTGCGGGAAAGTATGGCCAACGGCGGGGGACCGGCGTGCCTGCGACTGCGCGTGGTGTTAACGCCGGAGGAAATGCAGGCCGTGAATCCGTCGGTGATGATGAACGACACGCTGTTCAATACCCTCAATGACTGGGTGGACCGCTACTATCGTGACCGTCTGGTTCAGGCCGATCTGGTTGATCCGCAGCTGCTGCGCGAAGGCCGCGAGGCGCTGGATGCATTATCGACCATCCTGCAACTGGGATCGGTTTATCCGTTCCAGCGCTAAGGAGACGATATGGAAAACTTTCTGGCGCTGACGCTGGCTGAAGAGACACCGGAGCGGCACGAGGGGGAAGGCCCTTCGTTCCACTGGCGATGGCTGGGGCCGGGCGTGCTTGAACTGACGCCGACGTGGCAATATAACCTGTCGCTGCTGCTTTCTACCGGCATTCACGGGAATGAAACCGCGCCCGTGGAGATTGTCGATCTGTTGCTGCGCGCGCTGTATCGCGCAGAGATCACGCTGCACTGCCGTCTGCTGGTGGTACTGGGAAATCCGCCTGCGCTGGCGCAAAACAAACGGTATCTCGTGAGCGACATCAACCGAATGTTTGGTGGCCGCTGGGCGCAATTTCCACAGAGTGATGAAACGACACGTGCGCAATGGCTGGAGAAGGTGGTCACGGCGTTTTTTGCCGGGGCGGGGGAGACGCGCTGGCACCTCGATCTGCATACCGCCATCCGCGCCTCGTACCACGTACGTTTTGGCGTGTTACCGCAGCGCCATCAGCCGTGGGATGAGGCGTTTCTGACCTGGCTTGGCGACGCGGGACTGGAAGCGCTGGTTTTCCACCAGACGCCGGGCGGCACGTTTACCCACTTCACCTGCGAGAATTTCGGCGCGCTGTCCTGCACGCTGGAGCTGGGAAAAGCGCTGCCGTTCGGGCAAAACGACCTGACGCGTTTTGCCCCTACGCATCAGGCGCTTCGGGCGTTGCTCGCAGGGGTTGCGCCGGAACCCACCCGGGAACCTGTCGTGCGCTATCGGGTCGTACAGCAGATCACGCGTCAAAGTGAAGCTTTCCAGCTTCATATGGCGCCCCATACGCTGAACTTCACGCCGTTTCGCCAGGGCGTCCTGCTGGCGGAAGATGGTGAGACGCGCTATGCGGTACAGAACCCCACGGAATATGTTTTATTTCCTAACCCGTCAGTCGCGTTTGGTTTACGAGCCGGGTTGATGCTGGAAAAAATGCCCTGATCGTCTCCCCTCGCGCAGACCGGAGGGGAAACGAAGAATTAATTTCTTAACGTTAAAAGCGCTCTGGAAGTGTTTGCGGAATATTCCTGGAGAATTGCTTTATTATTAAACGGCACTTCGCTATACTCCTCCACAATCTCTTTAAAATCATCCTGTTGAATATTTTTGTTTCATCTCTCCACGCTTTTTCCTTAATTTCTCCATAATTGGCGAAAACGTGTTTTTTATACTTTCATTGTTTTACCGTTGCTCTGACTAATTGACGATAAACCCCGTAAAGTTAATCTCGTCAACACGGCATAGCGCCGAAGAATAACTGAAAGTAAGGAAAGACATTATGCGTAAATTAACTGCACTGTTTGTTGCCTCTACCCTGGCTCTGGGCGCTACCAGCATGGCGTTCGCCGCCGATACCGCGACCACTACCGCCGCGCCGGCAGAAGGCAAAATGATGATGCATCATAAAGGCAAGCCGGGTATGCATCATGAGATGATGATGTTTAAAGATCTGAACCTGACCGATGCGCAGAAGCAGCAGATCCGCGACATCAGGAAAAGTCAGCGTGACCAGATGAAACGTCCTCCGCTGGAAGAGCGCCGCGCGATGCATGACATCATTGCCAGCGACAGCTTCGACAAAGCAAAAGCAGAAGCGCAGATCGACAAAATGGCCGAGCAGCATAAAGCGCGCATGCTGGCCCACATGGAAACCCAGAACAAGATTTACAACATTCTGACGCCGGAACAGAAAAAGCAATTTAATGCCAATTTTGAGAAGCGTCTGACAGAACGTGCAGCGCAGGAAGGTAAAATGCCTGCACCAGCCGAATAATCGGTTCACTCTCTTAAGACCGCCGGGCTCCTGTCTACACAAGCGAAAACGCTGTGGACAGGACCGGCGGTTTTTCTTTTGCCCCATGCCTAAGGTCTGGCCTTACCGTTGCCGATAATACGTCTGTGAAAATGCCCTGGCGCACGGTGCGTCCTTCAGGAGTGGTCATGGAATTCTTTGATATCCGTAAAATACCCGTCAGTCTCTGGCGTAACGGCGCGGGCGAGACGCGTGAGATTTGCTGTTTCCCTCCCGCGACGCGGGATTTTTCCTGGCGGGCCAGCATCGCCTCCATCGCCAGTAACGGCGAATTCTCCGCGTTTCCGGGCGTTGACCGGGTGATTACGCTGCTGGAAGGCGGCGAGGTGACGCTGGATGCGGGGAGGGCGTTTTGCCATACCCGGAAACACCAGCAGCCTTACGGCTTTGCGGGCGATTTGACGGTGAAAGCCGTGCTCACGGAGGGGCAGATGTCGATGGATTTCAATGTCATGACCCGACGGGAGCACTGCCAGGCAAAAGTGCGCGTTGCTACCCGAACGTTCACTACCTTCGCATCACGCGGTGGCGTGGCGTTCGTATTAAGCGGCGCCTGGCAACTGGGCGATAAATTACTGACCGCCGATCAGGGCGCCAGCTGGCAAGAGGGCAGCCATACCCTCCGTCTACTGGAAACGAAGGGGTCGCTGCTGTTCAGTGAAATTACCTGGCTGCCGGGTCATTGAGCATGACTATCTCATATTTACCGGTTAACAGCGGCTTACAGAGAATTTTGTAGCCATCCTGATCGAACCCGGCAGGTGTGCGCAGCAGGGCGGCAGCGTCATCCAGACTTTCAACCGCGCCAAGCCAGAGCCAGTTGCGGATGACGTGATAGTGCGTCATCGCATCGCGGGTCTCTTTCAACGCCACCGCGCCTTCCCACGGCCAGCAGTTGACGCTGATTGAGGCCAGGCCAGCCATAAACCGGGCATGATGTTCTTCAACGCTCTCTTTTCCACAACACGCCCCGGCGCAGCGTTTCAACGCGGAGCGGAAACAGGCGCGACCGCGGGTAGTCGCTTCCAGTCCTAACAGGCCGTAACAAAGCTGTAATTCATCAGCAAGGGATTGCAGAGTTTGCAGTGCGGCACGTTTGTTGGCAAACAGACCGTAAAGATTCGGTTCATGCGAAAAATCAACTTCCCGGGCATAAACGACCTGCGGTTTTCCCGCGTTAACCTGCAAGGAACACAGCTGGCGGTTGCGGCGCAGGCGTTTGTTAAACAGCGGCTGCTGTTCCTTGATGAGCCGGGCTTCGAGCAGAAGCGCGCCCAGTTCACCTGCCGTCTCGATCCAGGTGATCCGCCGGGACTGTCTGAGCATCGATGCTTCGTCCGGCGTACGCAGGTGCGACATCACCCGACTGCGGATATTTACGCTTTTGCCGATATAGAGCGGCATGGTGTCGCTGTCGCCGTGGAAGAAATAGACGCCAGGCTGTTTAGGCAGCGCCTCAAGCCAGGGGCGAAGATGCTCGGGATATTCGTAGATAGCCGCCGCTTCAAACTCAAGACGCGGGGCGGATTGACGCCTGCTCACATACTGCTCCATATACTGTTCAGGCATACAGTGTAGCAGGTGTTTGGTGGTTAAAAAAGAGCCGGGTGGCGGCTACGCATTATCCGGCCTGCAAAACTGAGTTACCGTTTTGCTTT
>OKDQ01000322.1_pt1 | contig 8143 bp, 5 predicted proteins | sample 1615051 | NCBI WGS metagenome assembly OKDQ01 (sample SAMN04436990, study PRJEB24849) | human gut metagenome | biome: human gut; feature: NICU; material: stool | host: Homo sapiens | place: USA: Saint Louis, MO | collected 2013-03-17
GAGACGGCCTGGGAGGATAGGAAGCTGCTGATTAACGAAAAGAAAAAGGTCTACCGAATGGTAGGCCTTTTTCTTTTTGCTCATCTTCGACTAGCTAACCCTGCTAGAACCGTCTCCAGCCAAGGTTGTAGAAGTATTGTCTATGTGTATTTATTAATAAGATGGCGTGGGAAAAGTAGGGCAGTAGAAGATGGAGGAGTGAAACGACGACAGATTCACTGCATCACTTTCTTCCGAACGTAAGATTTACCGAACTGCGAAGCAGTGAAGGAAAATCCACAGTGAGGAAGCAAGTAGGGCAAGGGAAAAGTAATTAGGATTAAACGACGTATGGGGCCCACACATCACCTTTTTCCGAACGTAAGCTGTACAGAACTGCGGAGCAGTGAAGGTAAATCTACAATGAGCATTGATAGGAATTTAAGTTTAGTTGTAGAAAAAAAGATCTTTTTTTATACGTCTATTTTCTTGATACTTTTATTAAAAGTATGGTATTCTCATTGTGTATGTAAGTCGATTGGAGTGATTATTTTATATGTATAAATATGGCAAGAGCTGCATTAAAAAGTTGTTATATTGTATTGCAATATGTATTGCAATCTTAGCGGTTTCTATTGGAGTTATGTGGGGTCTGTCTTCAGATTACAAGTTATATGGTGTACCAGTACTTAATTACCATCAAATAAATGATGAGAAACACTCCGCTTTAACATTGCATGTGGATCAGTTTAAGGAGCAGATGGAATACCTCCATAATCATGGGTATAATACGATTACATTGAATCAGTTGTATGATTATTTACAAAATGGTTCGGATTTACCAGAGAAGCCTATAGTAATAACATTTGATGATGGTTATGTGGATAATTATGAACATGCACTGCCTACATTAAAAGAATATAATATGAAAGCTACTTTATTCATGATTAGTGACGCTGCCAATACGCCTGGTTTTGTAAATACTGCACAAATGCACCAAATGGAGTCTGCTGGTTTTGACATTCAAGGGCATACAAATCATCATAAGATACTAACTCATATGGATCCTACGGAATTGCCTGATGCCATTCTCGGTGGTAAAACATCTATGGAAGGTATCTTAGGAGAACCTATTAGTTACTTGGCCTATCCTGGTGGTTTTAATGATATGCTCGTTCAATATGTTACTAAACAGTCTGGGTATAAAATGGCTTTCACTGTCCAACCAGGGACAGTAAAGCCAGGAGATAATCTCTATGCCTTAGATCGATTAGCCATATTCCAAGGTGATACACCGTTTTTATCGTTCTGGTTGCGTCTACATTGCGCACCACTTATTAAGTATACTTGGGCATTGCGTGATACATTACGCGATAATGGATGGCCGATATTGGCGTCTGTTGTGCCTTTATTTTAGGAGGAATTATGTCTTACGAAGTTGTAGCAAGACCATTACGTGTTGCAGTCTTAACTGTATCTGATACTCGTACATTAGAAACTGATAAGGGGGGCAATAAGGTCCAAGAGTTCTTGGAACAAGCGAATCATATTGTAGCAGATCGCAAAATTGTAATTGATGATTGTGATGCTATAATAAATGCTATGACTCCATGGTGTAATGATGAGTCTATTGATGTCATTATATCTACTGGGGGAACTGGTATTGCTATGAGAGATGTTACCATCGAAGCGGTGAATAGCCTATATGAAAAGCATATTCCAGGCTTTGGTGAAATCTTTAGATATTTATCCTATACGGAGGATATTGGTACGAAAGCAATGGCATCTCGTGCAGAAGCTGGTGTTAATAATAACACTTTAATGTTCTCCGTTCCTGGTTCTGTAGGGGCTGTTACCTTGGCGATGAGCAAACTCATCATTCCTGAAATGGGTCATTTGGTGCGAGAAATTACAAAATAATACATATATTGAGACTGCTCTTTTGTGGAGCAGTCTTTTTTTGAAAGTGCGATTATAATAAGCATTTTGTGGAGATTAAAGTAGTCATTTGGCACATAAAGCATGTGCATGAGAACTAAGTGAGTTTTTTCGTTATATTTAAAACAATACCATTGCAGTATTGTTTTATTTCATTTATACTAGATTTAGTAATACGTTTGTCCGAGTGCATGAGAAAGGAGACTTTATGAAGTTAAATCAGGCCACGGATTATGCATTTCGCATGGTCTTGCATATGGCGCTACTACCTTCGGGCTCGAAGATAACTGGTGCTGTATTGGCTGAGCAAGAGTTGATTCCAGAACGCTTTTTGCTTAAGATTATGCGTAGTCTCATTGCAGCAGGAATTATGAAATCTTTCCGCGGTGTAGATGGCGGGTTTGCCTTGAATCGAAGCCCTCAAGAGATTTCGTTGCTTGATGTAATTATAGCAGTAGAAGGGGATGCGTATTTACAACGTTGTTTATATGATGTAGGTTCTTGCTCTAAGTCTTGTAAGGGGCATTGCGCTATAAATGAAGCAATGGGCGTGATTCAGCATCAATTGGTCAATCAGTTGGAAGCGGTTAATTTTAAGAACCTTGCCCAACGAGAACAGTTGATTATCGCTGAGGCTTGAGCTTTTTTTATAGTCGCAATGATGCAAGGTTTTTTGTAAAAGCTCGTCAAGTGATGTTAGTATTTTATTCTAAGGAGGAAAACACATGTTTGAAGCTGTAGATTTAGCCCGATTGCAATTCGCGCTAACATCTATCTATCACTGGTTATTTGTGCCGTTCACACTAGGTATGACAGTGATTGTTGCTGCTTTAGAGTGGACCTACGTGTCGACTGGTAAAGAAGTATACAAAAAAATGGCTAAGTTCTGGGGCAAATTGTTCCTAATTAACTTTGCTATGGGTGTGGTGACTGGTATTGTTCAGGAATTCCATTTCGGTATGAACTGGGCAGAATATTCTCGTTTTATGGGTGACATTTTCGGCGCTCCATTGGCTCTTGAAGCATTAATGGCATTTTTCTTGGAATCTACATTCATGGGCGTTTGGATTTTCGGTTGGGATCGCTTACATAAATGTGTTCACGCCCTTGTAGCTACATTTGTAGCATTAGGTACAAATCTATCTGCGTTCTGGATTCTTGTAGCAAACTCTTTTATGCAACATCCTGTAGGTTTTGTATTACGCAATGGCCGTGCAGAGATGGAAAATTTCCTGATCATCGTTCAAAATGGCTATGTACCTGGACAATTTTTCCATATTGTATTGAATGGTTTATTAACAGCTGGCGTAATTATTATGGCAGTCAGTGCATGGCACTTATTACGCAATAATGCGACAGAGTTCTACCGTCGCTCTGCTAAATGGGGCATGGTTATCGCTCTAGTATTCGGTACTTTAGGCGCATTAGCTGGTCATCACCAAGGTCAGTACATCACAAAAGTACAACCTATGAAAATGGCTGCTATGGAAGCGTTGTGGGAAACACAAGATCCAGCGCCATTCTCTTTGGTAGCTAACATTGATACTAAGGCACAAAAGAATACAAGTGCTCTTGAAATTCCTGGTGGTTTATCCTTCTTGACTCAAAACTCCTTTACGTCTGGTAAGGTAGAAGGTATCAAAGACCTTCAAGCAAAAGCGGAGGCTCAATATGGTCCTGGCAACTATATTCCAGATGTTCCAGCAATCTTCTGGACATTCCGTGTCATGGTAGCATCTGGTTCTCTTATGTTGCTTGTTGCCTTTGTAGGGCTTATCCTAAATGCAAAAGACAAACTTGTTGAAAATCGTACATTCTTAAAAATTATGTTCTGGATGTTGCCATTGCCATTTATCGCTCACTCCACTGGTTGGTTTGTAGCGGAAGCAGGTCGTCAACCATGGCTTGTATATGGCTTGCAATTGACTGCAGATGGTGCGTCTAAATCCGTAACGGCTCCAGAAATTATGACTACAATCATCGGCTTTACACTTGTGTATATCGTGGCTGCTATCGCGGCTATTTATCTTGCTGTAGAACACATTAAAAAAGGTCCGGATGGCAACCCATCTCATGATGTAGTTGAAAAAGAGGAGGCGAGATTATGGAATTAATTTTTAATAACCTTGAAGTGGTATGGTTTATCTTGATTACTGTACTATTCGCTGGCTTCTTCTTATTAGAAGGTTTTGACTATGGTACTGGTATTTTGTTACCATTCATTGGTAAAACTGACGTTGAACGTCGACAAATGATCAATGCCTTAGGTCCTGTGTGGGATGGTAATGAGGTCTGGATGATTACTGCCGGAGGTGCATTATTTGCATCCTTCCCTCACGTGTATGCTACATTATTTAGTGGATTCTACTTAGCTCTATTCTTGATGCTTGCAGCTCTTATTATTCGTGGTGTATCCTTTGAATTCCGTTCTAAAAGCCCTAATTTGTTATGGCGTAAAACATTCGACTACTGCATCTTCTTTGGTTCCTTGATTCCTGCACTATTATGGGGTGTTACAGTAGGTAACTTGATTCAAGGTACTCCAATTGATGCAAGTATGACATATGTTGGTACATTTTTTGATTTATTAAGCCCTTACACAGTACTTTGTGGTATTGCGTTCATTTTGGTATTTACATACCATGGTGGCTTATTTACTTCTATTAAAACAGCTGGCGCTATTTCTGAACGCGCTCGTGCTGCTTCTTTGGTAGTAGGTGTTCCTACAGCTATCGGTGCATTAGCATTGGTAGGTGCAACTTACGTATATACAGATTTGTTTAATTCTGTATTAGCTGTAGTTTGCTTTGCATTAACTATCGTGTTCTTCCTCATTTCTTGGGGCGCAGCACGCACTCGGAATACAAAATGGGGGTTCCTATTCAGCTGTTTATCTGTTATTTCTGTAACAGCTGCATACTTTGCAGGTTTGTTCCCTCGCATTATGGTTTCTTCTTTGAATCCTGAGTGGAGCTTGACTATTACTAATGCAGCTAACTCTACTTACACGTTGACTTTGATGACTTGTGTAGCATTCGTATTTGTGCCAATCATTTTGGTTTATCAATCTTGGGTATATTGGACATTCCGTCATCGTGTAACAGAAAAAGATTTACATTATTAATAGAATAGCCTTATAACTATTGTGAGTAAAAATTAAATTTTAATGTGAGGCGTGCCGTAGCGGCACGCCTCTTTTTTGTGGTAAGATGATTATAATATTGATAAATTTAGATTCACTTGGACTTTTTTAGGCCTATTTAAAGGGATTTAAATTTGTTTGATTTTATATATTTAAGTTGATTTACCATAGAGGATAGTATGATACAGCGTACCGCATTTAAAGCGCTGCTAGAACATAAAGGACGGCTTGGATTACTCGGTTTAACCTGTTTAATAGAAAGTCTGTCAATTGTTGGGCAAGCTTGGTTCTTTGGAACCTTAATAAATAACCTTATATTTTTGGAACATACACTAGCTGATGAAATGAACACTATCATTTATTTGTTTGTAGCTATTGTTATGAGATTGGTGGCACATTACGTTCAAGAGGCAGTGGCAAATCACTTGGGGAGTGCAGTAAAAGCATCCTTTAGAGAACGCTCTTTGGCCCATATGTTTAAGCTTGGTGTACAACATAAGGAACGTCATGGTGATGTCATCCATATGCTTACCGATGGTTTAGAGCAAGTTGATGCATATGTGGCTCGTTACATTCCGCAGATTTTATACGCTATTATGATTCCACTTATTATGGGAATCGCCATTATAGATACATTATCAATAATTGGTATTATTTTAATTGTTACGGTGCCTTTAATTCCATTTTTTATGATCTTAATTGGGAAGCAAGCTGATCGATTAAATAAGGAACAATGGGAGCGTATGAGCTTCCTATCAGGGCATTTTTTAGACGTATTGCAAGGGATTACTACGCTAAAACTCTTTGGTCGTGCAAAAGATCAAATTAAGGTTATTGGTCGATTATCTCAAGAGTTTAAAGACTCTACTTTACGAGTATTGAGGGTGGCCTTTTTATCCGCTTTAGTGCTTGAGTTAGTGAGTACGATTAGTACTGCTTTGATTGCGGTATATTTAGGCTTAACTTTATTAGATGGTGAAATTACATTCTTCCCAGCCTTCTTTATTTTATTGTTAGCTCCGGAGTTCTATACCCCATTTAGACAATTAGGGGCTGCTTTCCATACGGGGATGGCAGGTAAAACATCTATTCTGAAATACGAAGAATTTATGAATCGTCCGCAGTCCTTACCATTAGGTGGTGATTCTAAACTCGAGAAATCTATACAAGAGATTGCAATTAAAGATTTAACTTTTACCTATGAAAATAGTGAGAATGGGGTACACCATATCACACTAGAGGCTGAGCGTAATGTACCTATTATGCTCGTTGGTGAAAGTGGAGCTGGCAAATCTACTATGGCCCATATTATTGGTGGATTTTTACAGGCTCCGAAAGGAACAGTTACTATCGATGGCATTGATATATGTGATTTAGATATCGACTGGTGGCGTCAGCAAATTACCTATGTGTCTCAACATCCACATATTATGAAAGGGACCTTACGAGAGGTCTTATCCTTTGGTATGGATGTAAGTGATGCAGAGATTCTCGATGCGTGCAAAGAGGTTCAGTTATTAGATGTTATTAATCGACAACAAGATGGTCTTGATGCAGTTATCGGTGAAGGTGGCTTAGGCCTTAGTGGTGGTGAGCGGCAGCGTATTGCTTTAGCTCGTGCATTCCTGCGGAAGGGTCAGGTATTGATTCTTGATGAAGTGACAGCACATCTAGACGTAAAAACAGAAGCTATTATAAGTACGGCTATTCAGCGTTTGATGGAAAATAAGATTGTCATCATTATTGGGCATCGATTACAAACTATGTATTGGGCATCTAAACTATATGTCTTGAAAAATGGATTAATTATTCAAGAAGGTTCTTATCACGACCTACTTCAAGAAGAGGGGTATTTTAAAGAACTTGTTACATCTGGCTTAGGTCAATTTTCAGCAACTCTTGAAGAACCATTGTATATTGGGAAGCAATTTGATTCAGAGAATACATTGGGCATAGATACACCTATCAATGGCACAGAGTATTTTGATAAATCTGTTAAATATACTGAGAACCTTAAAGATAATGCAAAAGGTTTTAATATGGGCATACAAGGTTGGAAGTTGTTGTTTTCTGTATTGAGTCCCGCTAAGTGGTCATTAGTATTGGCCTTGCTATTTACGTTCTTAACAGTGTTCATGAATGTGGGGCTTTTAACAGTATCCTCTTGGCTATTGGCATCTGCCGCATTGCAACCAGGGCTCACTTATTTAAGTCTTGCAATCGTAGGGGTTCGGTTCTTCGGTGTTAGTCGTGCTGTATGTCGTTATTTTGAGCGCTATACATCTCATCGCATGGCCTTTCAAGGTCTTTATGGCCTGCGCTTGTGGTTTTATGCTCATTTGGAACCATTGGCACCTGCTATACTCAAAAGGTTTGGGGCGGGTGATATGTTGGGACGCATCATGGGGGATATAGAGGTATTACAATTCTTCTACTTGCGCACTTTGATTCCACCTGTAGCAGCTGTTGCTTTGACTGTATTGATTGCATATGGAGCCTCTACGATCGACAATAGCTTGATTACGCCAATTCTTTTGTCGGCCTTCATATTAGGTGTAATACTACCTTTGGTCGTTTATGCACATAATAAACAATCTTTACGTGCAATTGGGCCCCAACAAGGTGATTATAAAGCGCTTTTAAGTGATACTATGGATAGCCTGGAAGATGTGATTAGTTATGGCAATGAAGAAATGGTATATAAGCGTATTCAGCATATGATGCGTAATGTAGATGCTCAAAAAGGTACTATTGAGCGTGGCATGAATATGGGTAATACACTATTCATAGGCGGTGTTCAGTTAACTGTAGTTATTATAGCTATTATGGCCTCTAATGCGTTAACAGGTGCTTGGGCCAGTGTTATGGTAGCAGTGGCTGCCATTGGTACGCAGGCTTGGTTTGAAGCGTTACAACCTATGATCGCGGCAGTTCATCATGGTGCAGAAAGTAAAGTTGCTACAAGTCGTCTCATGGCTCTTAGTAATGAACCTATATCTATTGTAGATCCTATATCATCAAAATCATTTAATCCTAATGATGATATTATTTTTACAGATGTATCCTTTGGTTATGATGAATATC
>OKDQ01000324.1_pt1 | contig 8031 bp, 8 predicted proteins | sample 1615051 | NCBI WGS metagenome assembly OKDQ01 (sample SAMN04436990, study PRJEB24849) | human gut metagenome | biome: human gut; feature: NICU; material: stool | host: Homo sapiens | place: USA: Saint Louis, MO | collected 2013-03-17
AGGGAATTATTTGCACCCTCTCCCCTTTGGGGAGAGGGCCGGGGTGAGGGGAGCCTTGTCAGTTTGCGCTGTAGTTCATCACCACACCGCTCAGGCCGGAGATTTGCTTCAGCTCGCCAAGCGAACCTTTGAGCTTATCTTTAGACGCATCCGGCCCCACGAGTATACGGGTAATTTTACCCTGTACCGGCGTGGTGGGTGAAGTATAAACACGGTATCCCGCGCCGCGCAGTTTACTCACAATCTCATTGACCTTATCTGCATTTTTCAATGCACCGAGCTGAACGACATAGGCTTTGCCGGTAGGGGCCGCGTCCTGTTTCGCCGGCGGTGGCGTTTCTGAAGCGGCTGCCAGTTGCTCGGCCGCTTTATCCCGCTGCGGTTTCGGCTGCGGCTTCTCCACCGGTTTCGGCTTCTCAACAGGCTTAGGCTGTTCTACCGGCACCGGATCAATCTCGATGTTATTGTTCGTCGCCAGACGCGACGGGTCAAGAGACGGCGCGGCTGCATCACCTGCGCGCACCTCTTCCGCTGCGCCTTCAGGCGGCTGGGCTGGCAGCGCCTGCGTTGCCGCTGGCAGCATATCGGGCTCGTCGCGATCGCCCGGTTTGGGTACCAGCGGAATGGCCGCAAATTCATCCTGGTAATGCTTTTTCTGCCCGTCGAGCAATCCCGGGAGAATAATCACCCCGAGCGCGACCAGCACAATGGTTCCTGTTAAACGGTTCTGAAACTTACTCGCCACCGGTTCTCCCCGCGTCCATCACTTCCATGACATGTGCCACCGTGTGGAATGACCCACACACCAGCACGGTATCTTCTGGTTTAGCCTCCGCCATCGCGGCACGCCAGGCCGAAACCACACTGCTGTAGATTTCGCCTTTGCCGAGATGTTCCATCAACTGCTCAGCAGTCGCGCCGCGCGGCCCTTCCAGAGGAGCACAATACCAGCTATCGACCACACTCTCCATGCAGGCCAGCGTGCCGCCGATATCTTTATCATGAAGCATACCGATAACCGCCAGCACGCGCCCGGTTTTTGGTAACGATTTGAGACGTCCTGCGAGGTACGCCGCCGCATGCGGGTTATGTGCAACATCCAGAATCAGACGCGGTGACTCACTCACAATCTGAAAACGTCCCGGTAACAGTGCGTTCTGAATGCCATCGCGGATTGCCTGCTCGCTTACCGCTAATCCGCTGGCGCGCAGGGCTGCCAGCGCAGTCGCCGCGTTAGGCTGTGGCACCTGCGGCAGCGGCAGATTCTCCAGCACGCCCTGCGCGTCGCTGAAGCGCCAGCCGTTGTCCTGCACCTCATACTGCCAGTCCACGCCGCGACGCAGCAGTCGAGCGCCCTTCTCTTTCGCCACTTCAGCGATGGTATGCGGCATGTCCGGTTCGCCAACCACGGCAGGCTTATTGGCCCGGAAAATACCGGCCTTCTCACGGCCAATGCTTTCGCGGTCGGGCCCCAGCCAGTCGGTGTGATCCAGCGCGATGCTGGTGACGACGGCGACATCCGCATCCACCATATTTGTGGCATCCAGACGCCCGCCCAACCCTACTTCCAGGATCACCACGTCCAGCTGCGCCTGCTTAAACAGCCACAGCGCCGACAGGGTGCCGTATTCGAAATAGGTTAATGAGGTATCGCCGCGCGCGGCTTCGATAGCGGCAAACGACGCCGTATGGGCCGATTCGGCCAGCTCGGTGTTTTGCACCCGCACGCGCTCGGTGTAGCGCACCAGATGCGGCGAGCTGTAAACGCCTACCTTATAACCGGCGGCCATCAGGACAGATTCCAGCGTGCGGCAGGTGGTGCCTTTACCGTTAGTGCCGGCCACGGTAAACACGAAAGGCGCAGGTTTCAGCACGTCAAGGCGCGCGGCAACCTGGCTTACGCGCTCAAGGCCCATGTCGATAGTTTTACTGTGCAGGTTTTCCAGATAAGAAAGCCACGCGGCCAGGGGCGACGTGGCTTGAGGAATGCTTTTATTTTCCATGATGCCCGGTTGTCATTAACGGTTTAGAAAGCAAAAGGGCAGCGCCATTTGGCCCTGCCCTTTTCAGTTATCAGGCCTCGGGTTCCTGATCCGGTACCACCACGCCTTCGCGCGGCTCGTCCGGGCTCGGCGACGGCAGATTCATCAGCTTCGCCAGGACGCTTGCCAGTTTGAGGCGCATCTCCGGGCGGCGGACGATCATGTCGATAGCACCCTTCTCAATGAGGAACTCACTGCGCTGGAAGCCCGGCGGCAGTTTCTCACGTACGGTCTGCTCGATAACGCGAGGACCGGCAAAGCCGATCAGCGCTTTTGGCTCAGCGATGTTCAGGTCGCCCAGCATCGCGAAGCTTGCAGAAACGCCGCCCATGGTTGGGTCGGTCAGTACCGAGATGTACGGCAGACCGCGCTCCTGCATTTTCGCCAGCGCGGCAGAGGTTTTCGCCATCTGCATCAGGGACATCAGCGCTTCCTGCATTCGTGCGCCACCGGAGGCAGAGAAGCAGATCAGCGGGCAGTTGTCTTCCAGCGCCTGCTCAACGGCACGCACGAAACGCGCACCAACCACAGAGCCCATTGAGCCGCCCATAAAGGCGAACTCAAACGCGGCGGCAACCACCGGCATCTCATGCAGGGTGCCTTTCATGACGATCAGCGCGTCTTTCTCGCCGGTCTCTTTCTGTGCAGAGGCCAGACGATCTTTGTATTTTTTGGAGTCGCGGAACTTAAGCAAATCTTTTGGCTCCAGTTCGCTGCCCAGTTCTACCAGAGAACCTTCGTCCAGCAGGCTATGCAGGCGGTTGCGCGCCGACATACGCATATGGTGGTCACACTTCGGACACACCTCAAGATTGCGTTCCAGCTCTGCGCGATACAGAACCTGGCCGCAGCTATCACACTTCGTCCATACCCCTTCAGGAATGCTCGCTTTACGCGTTGGGGTAATGTTGCTTTTAATTCGTTCAATCCAGCTCATTGATAACCTTTCTGCCTGAACCTGGTCGTATGCCAGTTTTGCTGTAAGAGGCGAATAATGCCATTTTTGCCTCCAACAGACCATGAATGTTGCACATTAAAACATAACAGCCCGAAACTTTGGATAAAAAAGTGGTCGAACCGCCAGCGTGCATTTACTTCGCTTGTTTTGCCGCCGCGCGTTTGTGACGAATAATTTCGATCACACCCGGCAGAACGGAAAGCACAATAATCGCTACAATCAGTAACTTAAGGTTTTCCTGAACCACCGGCAGATCGCCAAACAGGTAGCCCGCATAGGTAAACAGCAGTACCCACAGCAGGGCGCCCACCACGTTGTACATGGCAAAATGACGATAGGACATGTGACCCATTCCCGCCACAAACGGTGCAAATGTGCGCACAATAGGCACAAAACGGGCAAGGATAATGGTTTTACCGCCATGGCGCTCATAGAACGCATGGGTCTTATCTAAATAACTGCGGCGGAAAATCTTCGAGTCCGGATTACTGAACAACCGCTCGCCAAACACCCGCCCGATAGTGTAGTTGACCGCATCACCAATAATCGCGGCGATGATCATCAGGACGACCATCAGGTGGACATTCAGGTCATTCGTTGGCAGTGCGGATAACGCGCCCGCCACGAACAGCAGTGAATCTCCCGGCAGGAACGGCGTAACCACAAGGCCGGTTTCACAGAACAGAATGAGGAACAGAATGGCGTATACCCAGACGCCGTACTGCGCGACCAGCTCCGCCAGGTGAACATCAATGTGCAGGATGAAATCAATCAGAAAACGTATTACGTCCATATTGTCTAAGCCCTAATTGCGCCTTTGTTTAGTCCGCTAAAAACAGCGGGCCCATTGGCGGTTTTGGCAGGTCGAACCGGTCCGGGTAATCCACCGAAACCAGATACAGACCTTCCGCTTTCGCCGTTGCTGCCGCAAGCGTTCTGTCCTTCGCTGCCAGCAGTTCTGCAATCCAGCTCTCCGGCTGGTGTCCGGCGCCCACTTCCATCAGGCTGCCTACAATATTCCGCACCATATGATGTACAAAGGCATTGGCTTTGATATCCACCACCACATACGCGCCATAACGACTGACGTTAATGTGCATGACGTTACGCCACGGCGTACGGGACTGACACTGCACCGCACGAAACGACGTAAAATCATTCTCTCCAATCAGACACTGCGCCGCACGCTGCATACGTTCTGCATCCAGCGGTTCATAAAAATGCGTCACGCCCTGGCTTAACACCGCCGGGCGCAGGCGCTGGTTGTAGATGACATAACGGTAGCGCCGCGCCGTCGCGCTGAAACGCGCGTGAAAATCATCCGGCACAGCTTTCACCCAACGCACGGCAATGTCACCAGGCAAATTCGCATTTACACCCAGCGTCCAGGCCGCGTCTTTGCGCACGGCGGTGGTGTCAAAATGCACTACCTGTCCCGTGCCGTGAACGCCGGCATCGGTGCGGCCCGCACAGAAGACGCTTATCGGTTCATTCGCCACCTGAGAGAGCGCTTTCTCCAGCTTCCCCTGGACGCTGCGCACCTCATTCTGCCGCTGCCAGCCATAGTATTTACTGCCATCGTATTCAATGCCGAGGGCAATTCTGTGGACCGGCTTTTGTTCCACATCTGACATCAGTACAGATACTCCTGCACCAGTTTTTCCGCGATTTTGACCGCCATCAGCGCGCCGCCAAAACGCACGTTGTCGGCAACGGACCAGAACTGCACCTGCTCAGGCATACCGTAATCGTTACGCACGCAGCCCACAGAGAGATGCGCGCTGCCGGTAGCGTCGCCCACCTGCGTCGGGAATTCACTCTCTTCGGACAGGACAAGGTCCTCTCCGCGGCCAAACGCGTCGCGGGCTTCTTCAGCCGCCAGCGGACGCAGGGCTTCAAACCCGACCATCTGCGCGTGGCCGTAAAAGACCGGAGACTGCACGACGTTCGCGGAGATCATCAGACCGTCATCCTGCAGAATTTTGCGTGCTTCATCGACGATACGACGCTCTTCCCGCACCGAACCTTCACGATCCGGCAGCAGCGGCAGCATGTTGAACGCCAGCTGGCGGCCAAAGAAATCATCTTCGTCGACCGGGATACCGTTCAGCAGCTTCGCGCTCTGCCCTGCCAGTGCGTCTACGGCTTTTTTGCCGTTAGCGGAGGCTGACAGCAGGCTGGTCACGGAAATACGCGACAGGCCACCGTCGTCGATCAGCGGCTTCAGCGCGGTCAGCAGCTGGCTGGTGAGGCTGTTCGGTACTGCAATGATATTGCGGTTGCGGTAGTCAGCCAGCACAAACGGGTTGACGTCCGGCACCACCAGCGGCACATCCGGCTCCAGGGAGAACAGGCCGCTCAGGTCGATCACCAGACATCCTGAATTGGTCGCTTCTTCAATGTAGGATGCCGTGGCTTCCGCACCTGCGGCAAAAAACGCCAGCTGAGCCTGTGTCCAGTCAAACGCGGCGGCATCCTGCACCATCACGGATTTCCCGCCGAAACGCAGATGTTCTCCTGCGCTGTCGGTACGCGCCAGCGCGTAAATGTCGCCCACCGGGAACTGACGCTCAGCAAGGGTTTCAAGCAGGGCTTCGCCCACGGCGCCAGTGGCACCCAAAATGGCAATGTTCCAGCCTTCAGACATGGTGGTTTACTCCAGAAATAAAAAAGCGTCCCTGCCGGAATATCCGACAGGGAGCATTAAGAAGACATTAACGTGCCGGGTGGTGAACGGCGTTAAATCCCAGCTGATGCAACAGCGCCGCCGCGGGGGCGTCATCGCACATCACATACAGGGAGGACCACTCGCGGCGCTCAAGGTAATTTTTGCGCAGCTTGTCAAACTCACCCGGAATACCCGCCACTTTACGCAGCAGCGCGTCATCGCGGCGCACATCATACACCAAATGCACCAGTCTTTTCAGCGTTGCCTCATCCAGCGGTCCATGAAGGGTAATGCGACCAAATTCCGGGGCGGGCAGCAGCGTATCCAGCGCGACCTGCTGCGGATGGCCGATAAAGGCGCTGTAAGCCTCAAACACCTGGGTTGTGCCACGCGCTTTGCCTTCAAGGGTATAACCCGCGATATGCGCGGTACCCACGTCCACCTTATTCAGCAATGCGACGTTGAGATCCGGCTCTGGCTCCCAGACGTCCAGTACGACGCTAAGATCTTGTCCCTCGTCGAGACATGTCAGCAGCGCCGCGTTATCCACCACCGGTCCCCGGCAGGCATTTATCAGAATAGTGCCAGCCTTCAGACGGCGGATCAGCTTTTCGTCGGCCAGGTGCAGAGTCTTGTACGGCCCTTCTTTAAAGAGCGGCGTATGGAAGGTGATGACATCGCACTCGTCGACCAGCTCATCCAGCGTGCGGAAATCGCCCTCATCGCCGTTATCCTTACGCGGCGGATCGCACAGCAGAGTGCGGATGCCCCAGGCTTCCAGACGCTTTTGCAGACGTCCGCCCACGTTGCCCACACCCACAATCCCGACGGTGCGGTCTTTCAGCGCAAAACCATCGCGCTCGGCCAGCATCAATAGCGAGGAGAATACATATTCCACGACGGCAATGGCGTTACAGCCTGGCGCCGCGGAAAAACCAATCCCCGCCAGCTTAAGCCACTGGTCATCCACATGATCGGTCCCGGCCGTTGCCGTCCCGACAAATTTAACCCCTTTGCCGGTGAGCAGCGCCTCATTTACTTTGGTCACCGAGCGCACCATCAGGGCGTCTGCATCGTCCAGTTCGCTGACCGGAATCGGGCGACCAGGGACAGCCTTAACCTCACCCAGGCGGCTGAACAGCTCACGGGCGTAAGGCATATTTTCATCAACGAGGATTTTCACGTCTGAGTACCTGTTTGAGAGGAAGTAAACCTGCCAAGTGTGCCATAATCTCGCCGCCGGGCATATATCTCCGCCCGGTTACGCAGAGTTTGACTTTAAGGATTTTTGACGATGCAGCCCATTTCAGGTACGCCTCCGCGCCCTCCGGGTGAAGGCCCCGTAACGCCCAACACGCCAGGCGAACAACCGCTCTCCACGCAGCAACGCACCGTACTGGAGCGTCTTATCACGCGTCTTATTGCGTTGACCTCACAGCAAAACGCAGAGGTATGGGCCGGCGTTAAGCACGATTTGGGCGTCAGAAACGATGCGCCGCTACAGTCGCGCCATTTCCCTGCCGCCGAACAAAACCTGAACCAGCGTCTTACCAGCGCACAGCAGCAACATACTACCCGCCAGATTATCTCGCAGCTGACCGAGCTGTTGGGCCAGGGGAATAATCGTCAGGCAGTGAGTGATTTTATCCGTCAACAGTACGGTCATACCGCCCTGAGCCAGCTTTCGCCGGAACAGCTGAAAACCGTGTTGACCCTGCTGCAAAGCAATCAGCTTTCTATCCCGCAGCCGCAACAGCGCCCGTCTACAGAGCGGCCATTACAGCCTGCGGAGCATAATACGCTCAAGCAGATGGTCACTAAGCTGGCTGCCGCCACCGGCGAACCGACAAAGCTTATCTGGCAATCCATGCTGGAACTTTCCGGTGTGAAAGCGGGCGAGATGATCCCGGCAAAACAGTTTACCCATCTGGTCACCTGGCTCCAGGCGCGTCAGACGCTCAGCACCCAGAGCGCTCCGACCCTGCACAGCGTACAGGCGGCACTGAAACAACCGCTGGAACCGCACGAGTTCGATATGATCCGGGATTACGCCCAGCAGAGCTGGCAGGCGACACCGCAAACCGTGCTGACCACCGCGCAGGTACAGGATTTACTGAATCAGATCTTCATTCGCCGCGCCGAGCGGGAAGGCGGTGTACCGGAGGTAAGAAACATACAGCCGATCTACAACCCGCTGTTTGCCCCCGTTGTTGACACGTTCAAGACGCTTTCTGCCCGTCCGGGATTTATGTTTATCGCGTTGCTGATTGCGCTGGCGATTTTCTGGCTGGTTGCTTAAAACTGCCGGGTGGCGGCTACGCCTTACCCGGCCTACGGTTAGCGCGGTTGTAGGCCCGGTAAGC
>OKDQ01000332.1_pt1 | contig 7811 bp, 6 predicted proteins | sample 1615051 | NCBI WGS metagenome assembly OKDQ01 (sample SAMN04436990, study PRJEB24849) | human gut metagenome | biome: human gut; feature: NICU; material: stool | host: Homo sapiens | place: USA: Saint Louis, MO | collected 2013-03-17
GAGAATGATTGAACTTTCTATTAGATAAAGAGCGGCCTCAAAGAAGAGCGCTTATTTCTTTGAGGCGCTTTTTATTTAACTAAAGCAAGGAACGATTTTTAATATACATCCGTATCCGCATTATATTTCGCTAAATTATCTTTAACATCTCGCAAGAACTTACCTGCTTGTTGTCCATCTAAAATTCGATGATCAATAGAAAGACATAAATTAACCATATCTGCCACTTTAAAGCCTCCATCTGCGGTTGGCACAAGGCGTTTATTAATTGACTCTACTTGTAATATCGCAGCTTGTGGATGGTTAATAATTCCCATCGATTGGACGGAACCTAGTGTTCCAGTATTATTAAGAGTAAAGGTCCCTCCTTGCATTTCTTTGCTTGCTAGCGTTCCTTGTCGGACTTCTTGTGCCAAGCGATTGATTTCTTTGGCTAGCCCTGCAATCGAATAGTTATCCGCTTGTTGAATCACTGGCACATAAAGATGCTCGTCTGTCGTTACAGCTATGGATAAATTAACATCTTTATGATAAATAATTGAGCCATCATCCCAAGATGTATTGATTTTTGGATTTTTCTTTAACGCTTGAATGACTGCTTTGGCAAAAAATGGGAAGAAGCTTAGAGATAGGCCCTCTTGTTGTTTAAATTCATCTTTTAATGAATTTCTAAGTTGGACTAAGTTGGTCACATCCGCTTCCACCATTAACCAAGCGTGAGGGATTTCGTTGACACTTTGGACCATTTTTTTAGCAATTGCTTTACGTACAGGATCTGCAGAGACAATTTTATCTGTGCTTGTTTCAGTTGGACTAGCTGTTGCAGCGCTTTCATTTTGCGAAGCAACTGGCTCCTCTGAAATTGAAGGGCTAGTTCCTGGACTCACTGTTTTCTCAGGTGTTCTTGCCTGTGTTGGTGTAAAGTTTGTAACATCTTTTCTAGTAATCCGACCATCACGACCTGTCCCTGTAACTTGTGTTAAATCAATCTTTTTTTCTTGGGCAATTTTAAGGACTGCTGGGGAATAACGACCATTATTTTTTTGATGGGACGTCGCAGTGCTTGTTGTTGCAACCGTTTCATGTTCTTGCGCTTGTTCCGCACTTGCTTCTTTCACTGGTGCTAAAGTAGCTACTTCTGTTTTTTCGGTTGTTTCTTCTGTCTCTAACGTCATCACCGCTGTTCCGATGGGCACATCTGTATCTAGAGAAATCAGAAATTCTTTTACTACACCATCAAAATCTGATGGGACTTCCGTGGTGACTTTATCAGAAACGACTTCCATTAAGGGATCATAGCGTTTCACTGAATCTCCTGGTTTAACTAACCATTGGACAATGGCTGCCTCTGTGACACTTTCGCCTAGATGAGGCATTTTGATTTCTTTTGTGGCCATTTATTTTTTCCTCCTTGCTTCAATTAAAATTCTGCTAATTCTTTCATTGCTGCTAATACTTGTTCTTCATTGATTAAAAATTCTCTTTCTAAAGGTAATGCATAAGGCATGCTTGGACAATCAGGTCCTGCAAGTCGTTGAATCGGTGCATCTAAATCAAAGAGAGCATCTTCTGAAATCATTGCCGCAATTTCACTCATCACGCTGCCTTCTTTATTGTCTTCTGTTACGAGTAAAACCTTCCCTGTTTTCTTAGCTGCAGCTACTAATGTTTCGCGATCTAAAGGATATAATGAGCGAACATCGACGATTTCGGCATCAATTCCTTCAGCGGCTAGTTTTTCCGCCGCAGCTAAAGCTAATTGCAAGGTCATGCCGTAACTAATCACGGTTAAATCACTACCCGTTCTAACGACATTGGCTTTGTCAATTGGTACGATATAATCATCTGCAGGCACTTCATCTTTTAGTAGACGATATAAACGCTTATGTTCGTAAAAAATGACTGGATCATCGGAACGAATCGCTGCTTTAATCATCCCTTTTGCATCATAAGGATTAGAAGGGGTCACAACTCTTAATCCTGGTTGTCCACAAAAAACTTTTTCTGTAGACTGAGAATGATACAGTCCGCCACGAACACCGCCGCCATAAGGGGTCCGATAAACGATTGGCGCAGTCCAATCGCCTTTTGTTCTATAGCGCATTGTCCGAGCCTCTGATAACAATTGATTGGTTGCAGGCAAAATGTAATCCGCAAATTGAAATTCACCAATTGCGCGATAGCCCATTAAACCTAAGCCGACAGCTAAACCACCAATTAAGCCTTCTGTTAACGGTGTATTAAAACAACGCTCGTCACCGTATTTAGCAGCCAAGCCCTTTGTTACACCGAACACGCCGCCTTTGTCGCCGCCGACATCTTCTCCAAAAATAACTACTTTTTCATCACGAGCCATTTCTTCAGAAATTCCTAAGTTAATTGCTTCTAAATAAGTCATCTCAGCCATTATATTTCTTCTCCTCTTCTCTTATTTTGCATACACTTCTTCTAAAATTGATGTCGGTACAGGATCTGGCATTGCTTCTGCTTCATCCGTTGCTTGATTGATTTCTGCACGAATTTCTTCATCAATTTTGGCAATGTCTTCGTCTGTTAAATAGCCCTCTTCTAATAATTGTTTTTCAAAAAGCTTCACTGCATCGTTCTTTTTCATTTCTTCAATTTCTTCTTTTGAACGATAAACAGATTGATCATCGTCAGCGGAATGAGAAGTCAAGCGAGAAACCATTAATTCAATCAATTTTGGTCCTTTTTTCCCGCGAGCCGCTTTTACTGCTTCTTTAAATGCTAGATAGACTTCAGTAAAATCACTACCATCAACGGTTACACCTTCAAAGCCATAAGCTTTCGCACGATCGGCCATTCGTTTATTGGCATACTGTTCTTCAATTGGGACAGAAATCGCATATTCATTATTTTCAACAACAAAAATGACTGGTAATTTTTTTACGCCTGCAAAGTTCATAGCTTCTTGGACTTCTCCTTGATTGGCAGAGCCTTCCCCAGTGGTGGTCAATGCAACAAAATCAGCTTTTTGAAGTTGCGCTGCATAACCAACACCTGTCGCTAATGGCATTTGTGTACTTACTGTTGAAGAGAAGGAAACAATATTATGCTCTTTTGAACCATAATGATTCGGCATTTGACGACCATGGGAAGAAGGATCCGCTTCTTTTCCAAAAGAACCCATTAAAATATCTTTGGAGGTCATGCCCCAAACCAAGCACGCGGTCATATCACGATAATACGGTAATAAATAATCTTTTTGAGGATCAAAAGCCATCGCCATCGCTACTTGTGCAACTTCTGCCCCTTGACCAGAAATATTGAAAGAGGTCTTACCAATCCTTGTTAATTGCCACAACCGTTCGTCTAAACGACGTCCTCGTAGTACTTGACGATATGCCTGAATCAATTCTTCTTTTGATAAACCCGATTTTTTAAGCGTTTTCATTTTCATCAACCTTTCTCTATTTGTGAATCGCTAAGCCATAAGTATCTAAGGCTGCTTCTTGCAATACTTCTGTCATTGTTGGATGCGCATGGATTGCTTCACCAATTTCAATGGGCGCGGCATCTAAATACATGGCAGTACTTGCTTCGGCAATTAAATCCGTGACATGTGGCCCAATCATAGAAACCCCTAATAAATCATCGGTCTTCTTGTCACGAATTACTTCTATAAAGCCATCTGTTTCTCCATAAACAAGTGATTTACCATTACCATTAAAATTAAAGGTACCAATCACTACTTCTTTATCTGCTGGTAAAGTTTCTCTAGTATAGCCGACACTTGCTATTTCAGGATTTGTATAAACACCTCGAGGCACGTTTGTATAATTTAAAGGTTCAACTGTCTCGCCTAAAAGATGCTGAACAGCTAACTCTCCTTCTTTCATAGCCACATGTGCTAGTTGGAGTGTATCGATACAATCACCGATCGCATAAATATGTCCTTCTGTGGTTTGATAAAATTCATTTACTTCAATGCCTTTGTCAGTATATTTCACTGACGTATTCTGTAACCCTAACTTATTGATATTGGGTTGACGCCCAATTGCTACCATGACTTTGTCAACAGCGAGGCTTTCTTGTCCTGCAACTTCTATTTGAACCTTCTGCCCGGTAACTTTCGCTTCTTGGACTTTGCTACCTAATAAAATGTTAATTCCTCGTTGCTCTAAACGTTTCTTTAATTCTTTAGAAATTGTTGCACTCTCATTTATAAGTAACCGATCCAAAAATTCAATGATAGTTACGTTGACACCTAAACTATTTAATAAAGAAGCCCACTCGACACCAATAACGCCACCACCAATAATTGCAATTGATTCTGGTAGCTCTTCTAATTCAAGCATCCCATCAGAAGATAAGATAAATTCTTCATCCAGTGGCAAATTAGGTAACGTTTTAGGACTAGAACCTGTCGCAATAATGACATTTTTAGGAACGATAATTTCTTATTCCCGTGTTGGATCATTAAACGTAACTGAAACTGCGCCAGAGACTGGTGAAAAAATGGAGGGACCTAAAATCGCACCTTCGCCTGCTAAAATTTTGATTTTATTTTTCTTGCATAAGCCTTCAACACCTTTGTGCAACTGCTCAATAATTCCTTCTTTCCGTTGTTGTATTTTAGAAAAATCAATGGACGCTGCCTCTGTTTCAATCCCAAAAGAAGCCGCTTGTTTTAAGGTATCAAAAACCTCTGCGCTTCTTAATAAAGCTTTTGTAGGGATACAGCCTTTGTGCAAACAAGTGCCACCTAATTTGTATTTTTCAACAATTGTGACGTTTAGCCCTTTTTGTGCGGCTCGAATTGCTGCTACATAGCCTCCTGTTCCGCCACCTAAAATCAGTAAATCTGTTTGTTCCGCCATTTTGATCACTCCTGCTCAATTTTTGCTTCACTATAATTTAAAGCTTGTTCTTCCCCTGTTAATACTCGATTGACGCCTTCATATAAAGCAGCCATCTCCATTTCACCTGGGTAAACCTTAATTGGTGCAATCCAAGTGATTTTTTGACTAATTTCTTGAACAACGGTTTGCGAATAGGCTGCGCCCCCTGTTAAAATAATTGCATCAATTGCGCCTTCAAGAACCACGGCCATCTCGCCAATACTTTTTGCGATTTGGTAACACATTCCTTTTAAATAGTAATTTGCTGTTTGATCACCTGCAGCTATTTGTGCTTGGATATGCCGTAAATCTGTTTCACCTAGGTATGATTTAAGACCGCTATTCCCCGCAATTAGCTTTTTCACTTGGCTAATCGTTAACTCCTGTTCAAGTATCCATTGCGCAAATTCAACGAGCGGTAAGGCGCCACTGCGTTCAGGCGTATAAGGCCCTTCGCCATCAAGCCCATTTACCACATCCACCATGCGGCCTTTTTGATGCGCCCCCAAGCTAATGCCCCCACCTAAATGAACAACGATAAAATTGCTTTGCTCATATGTTTTCCCTAAATCCTCAGCGATTTTTCGAGCGACCGCTTTTTGATTTAAGGCGTGACCAACGCTACGCCGGTGAATGCCTTTTAATCCGGAAATCCTGGCTAATGGCTGTAGCTCATCTACAACAACAGGATCGACAATAAAGGCTGGCACGTGATATTTTTCTGCAAACTCATTAGCTAAAATCGCCCCTAAATTTGAAGCATGGGTATTAAAGCGTTCTGTCCGCAAGTCTTCTAGCATTTGTTGATCGACAAGATACGTACCGCCAGGAATAGGCTTAAGCAAACCACCACGCCCTACGACAGCGGCTAATTGTGTGATGTTATGTGTTTCTAAAAATTCCGCGATCATTTGTTTTCGAAATGGTGTTTGACTGACAACATTTTCAAAAGGTGCCAATTCTTGGACGCTATGTCTAAGCGTTTCTTCTGCCAAGCAATCATGATTAGCAAAAAGCGCTAACTTCGTGGAGGTCGAGCCAGGATTAATAACCAATACTGTTTCCATTTTTTTCTGCTCCTTTTTTTAAACTTGTCTCATGGCAAATCTTAATGAATGGAATTTGCTTTCTGTCGAATCACTTCTAGATGTTAAAACGCCTGGGACTTTTGTGCCAACAATAGTTCCTCCGACCTTTGCGTGCACAAACAAGGTTAATGATTTGTATAAACAATTTCCAACATCAATAGTTGGGACCACTAAAATATCTGCATCCCCCATGATAGGACCGCTGTAACGTTTATGCGCAACCGCTTCTCCAGAGGTCGCTAAATCAAGCGAAAGTGGCCCAAAAACCGTAGCCTCTTGTTGATCATTAAAATGTGCCGTGACTTCTTTTGCTAAAACAGACGAAGGCATTTTAGGATTGAAATTTTCCGCTGCGCTTAACAAAGCAATTTTCGGTTGATGCAGTCCCAATTTTTGGGCGACTTCTTTAGCATTTTCAACAATTTCAATGAGGGTCGCTTGAGTGGGGGCGATATTCATCGCACAATCGGTTAACAAGAAGGTTTTTCCCGCAGGCAGCTCCACCATTGCTACATGGGAAAGAATCGGTTTATTTTTTAATTGATGCTCACTTTTCAACATTTCTTTTAGTAATGTGTGGGTCTGAATAATTCCTTTCAATAAAATTTGTGCTTGACCGGTTGCAACTAAACTGACAGCTTCCTGTGCTACCGCGGCCTCATCTGAGCAATGAACATATTTCCAGAGATTTTCAGTATCAAGATTTTCATTTGTATCAAATACAATAAACTGCAACGGTTGCTCGGCTTCTTTTAGCGCTTTTTTAACTAGCTGTAAAATCTCTGGTTGTGAACCTCCTGCAATTGAAACAGTGATCATTTTCTCACCTCATTTTTCTTCTTTACACTTTAAATCTACCTCAGTATGTAAGCGCATACAAATTGTTAATTTTTATGTCCTTATTAATATTTTTTATAGAGAAGGAAAAGCTTAGTAAATCAAGCTTTTCTTTCTCTAAACAATTGTTATCTAATTTACTTTTCATGAAAAAACTTCTTTTCTAAGAATGAAAGGAAAACTTATGCTTCGGCACAGCTGTTTATTTATGTCAGATTCTAAAGCATGTTATACTTTAGATACTTATTTTTAGGAGGAATTAAATGGCACTACTACTATTCTTTTTGTTTATCGCCCTACTAGGATTTGGTATATTAAAAATTAATACCCGCAGTATCCTCGGCGGTATCACTCTGGCTTCTGGCACCTTATTGTCATTAGTCACCTTACTATTTATCGGACTAGACAAAATTTATTTACATTTTAAGAATGGCGACCTAATTACTTTGGCCATTGCTTATCTATTAATTCCCGCTGTGTTTATCGGCATTTGCCTTTACTTTATTTTTAACTCACGTACGATGCAAACGAAAGAAGGCAAAAGTGTCACGGCTAAATTGTCGGCGGGCTTAGGGCTGAACTTATTAATTGCTTTACCAGCCTTTCTATATTTATTATCAGTTGGCACAGCGCAAATACCTTATATGCTTTTTCTGTTCTTACTTTTTCTATTGTTAATGGATCTTTTGCTGACCTTTCTATTTGCTGCTTACGTCTTGTATTCATGGATGTACCAAATGATTCCTTTAAAAAAAGCGGTTGATTATATCATTGTTTTAGGTTCGGGAATTCGTAGCGAGGAAGTACCTCCACTTTTGAAGAGTCGGTTAGATAAAGGGATTGAATATTATGAAAAAAATCCCACCGCTAAATTTGTAGTCAGCGGTGGTCAAGGTCCTGACGAACCTGTGGCCGAAGCTTTCGCAATGAAAAAATATTTGCTTTTACAAAATATTCCTGCAGAAGCAATTTTGATGGAGGAGCAATCCAGAACCAATTATGAAAATATGTTGTTTTCTAAAGC
>OKDQ01000333.1_pt1 | contig 7770 bp, 7 predicted proteins | sample 1615051 | NCBI WGS metagenome assembly OKDQ01 (sample SAMN04436990, study PRJEB24849) | human gut metagenome | biome: human gut; feature: NICU; material: stool | host: Homo sapiens | place: USA: Saint Louis, MO | collected 2013-03-17
ATTGACCCGGTACTGAAGCCGGAGAATTTCATTCAGGGTCATTTGCCCTGGACGGATGAATTATTCACGGATGCCCAGCAATTATGGGACGGCGCGCGGGACCACGGTTTACGTAAGGGAATAACCCAGTGTCTGATGCTGCCAAATCATGCGCTCGGATTCCTCTCCGTGTCATGTACTAGCTTACAGGCACACTCGATATCCAGTGAAGAAATTGAGCTGCGTTTACAAATGCTGGTTCAGATGGCGCTCACTACACTGTTGCGCTTTGAACATGAGACGGTGATGCCGCCGGAAATGAAATTCAGCAAGCGTGAACGGGAAATTCTGAAGTGGACCGCAGAAGGGAAGACGTCGGCAGAAATTGCCATCATTCTTTCCATCTCGGAAAATACCGTCAACTTCCATCAGAAGAATATGCAGAAGAAATTCAACGCGCCGAATAAGATCCAGATAGCGTGTTATGCCGCGGCGACTGGGCTTATTTGACTGATATCACGTTCTGCGTGTCAGACGAGGAAAAGGCTGAATGCATTGCATCCAGCCTTTTTTGTTACTGGCGGTAGGCTTGTTTAATTTGCTTAACTGTATTGGCAAAAACAGCGGATTCCGCCTGATCTTCCATCTGCGCGATCTGTTTTTCCATTTTAATGATCACACGTCCAGCATCAGCCTGGCCCATCGCCTGTAGCATTAGCGTCAGCAGCGACTTCAGGCAGTTTACTTCCTGTGCCAGTTCCTGGTTATTCTCGGCAGTGGCAAATTCAGGTGTGCTCATTTATTTTCCTCATTATAAAACAGCGCATGAGCGCGACGATGAAAGTTAAGGCGGCGGAGTATACCACAAGCTGCGGCAAAAAATGCAGTGGTTGTTTTTTATACTTTTACGCGTATTGATTATTGGCCGGTGCGGATTATGAAGGTAATCTGCCCAATATGTTAGCGACAATTAAATGTTTATCGCCGGGACGGCATCCGTTAATTGTTGTTACAAAAAAATGAGAGCATTTTTTAGTTTACGTTAACAAATGTTTTGGTGGCTTTTTGAATGCTGGTGCTAAAAAAATAGTGGTAAAGCCCAGTACACATGGGTTTTCTTTCCACTTACTGTACAGCCTAATTTCCAAAAACGAGACCCGAATCGTATAGCCGATTTTTTAGCGTTTTAATCTTGCATGGAAAACCGTTAATATAAACCCAATTAGCAGTCAGTAGCGTTATCCCTATTCTGGAGACATTTCCTTTGATCAACGTCCTTCTTGTTGATGACCACGAACTGGTGCGCGCAGGGATACGACGCATTCTTGAAGATATAAAGGGTATAAAAGTAGCCGGCGAGGCGTGCTGTGGCGAAGATGCCGTCAAATGGTGTCGCGCGAACTCCGCAGACGTGGTGCTGATGGATATGAACATGCCCGGTATTGGCGGGCTTGAAGCCACGCGCAAAATCGCGCGCATGTTCGTTGATACCAAAGTCATCATGCTGACCGTCCATACCGAAAATCCGCTGCCCGCCAGGGTCATGCAGGCGGGGGCTGCGGGGTATCTCAGTAAAGGTGCTGCACCGCAGGAAGTCGTCAATGCGATCCGCACCGTTCACGCAGGGCAGCGCTATATCGCTTCTGATATTGCTCAACAGATGGCGTTGAGTCAGATTGAACCGGAAAAAACGGAATCTCCGTTTGCAAGTTTGTCTGAGCGCGAATTGCAGATTATGCTGATGATCACTAAAGGTCAGAAGGTGAATGAGATTTCTGAGCAGTTGAATCTCAGCCCGAAAACGGTCAACAGCTATCGCTATCGGATGTTCAGTAAACTGAACATTCACGGTGATGTCGAACTGACTCACCTGGCCATTCGCCATGGTTTGTGCAATGCGGAGTCGTTAATAAGTCAGTGAGTGAAGCGTTCGATTCAAAAGCATTTCTGAAAACCGTCACCAGCCAGCCAGGCGTCTACCGGATGTATGATGCTGGCGGTACGGTTATCTATGTCGGTAAGGCGAAAGATCTGAAGAAACGCCTTTCAAGCTATTTCCGCAGCAACCTTGCCTCCCGTAAAACCGAAGCGCTGGTCGCACTTATACACAACATTGATGTCACCGTAACGCACACGGAAACGGAAGCGCTGCTCCTTGAGCACAACTACATTAAGTTGTATCAGCCGCGCTACAACGTTCTGCTGCGTGATGACAAGTCCTATCCGTTTATCTTCCTGAGCGGCGACACGCACCCGCGGCTGGCGATGCATCGTGGCGCTAAGCATGCGAAAGGTGAATATTTCGGCCCCTTCCCGAATGGTTATGCCGTGCGGGAAACGCTGGCGCTTTTGCAAAAAATCTTCCCTGTTCGCCAGTGCGAAAACAGCGTTTATCGCAACCGCTCCCGGCCATGCCTGCAATATCAGATTGGCCGCTGCCTGGGACCATGCGTTGAAGGGCTGGTGAGCGAAGAAGAGTACGCGCAGCAGGTGGAATATGTCCGCCTGTTTTTAGCCGGGAAAGACGATCAGGTGCTGACGCAACTGATTACCCGCATGGAAAAAGCCAGCGCGGCGCTGGAATTTGAGGAGGCCGCACGCATCCGCGACCAGATCCAGGCGGTGCGCAGGGTGACCGAGAAGCAGTTTGTTTCCAATACGGGCGACGACCTCGATGTCATCGGCGTTGCCTTTGACGCCGGCCTGGCCTGCGTTCACGTGCTGTTTATTCGTCAGGGCAAAGTGCTCGGCAGCCGCAGTTACTTCCCGAAAGTGCCGGGCGGGACTGAGATGGGTGAAGTGGTGGAGACCTTTGTCGGCCAGTTTTATTTGCAGGGCAGCCAGATGCGTACGCTGCCCTCGGAGATCCTGCTCGACTTCACGCTGGACGATAAAACCCTGCTGGCGGACTCACTTTCAGAGCTGGCAGGTCGCCGGGTGAATGTCCAGACGAAACCGCGCGGCGATCGTGCGCGTTATCTGAAGCTGGCGCGAACCAATGCCGCCACGGCGCTGACCACCAAACTTTCCCAGCAATCGACCGTCAGCCAACGTTTAACCGCCCTTGCTACGCTGCTCAAGCTGCCGGAAGTGAAACGCATGGAATGCTTCGACATCAGCCATACGATGGGTGAGCAGACCGTGGCGTCGTGTGTGGTCTTTGATGCCAATGGCCCACTGCGGGCAGAGTATCGTCGCTATAACATCACCGGCATTACGCCCGGTGACGATTATGCCGCCATGAATCAGGTGCTGCGTCGTCGCTATGGTAAAGCGATTGAAGAGAGCAAAATCCCGGACGTTATCCTTATCGACGGTGGTAAAGGGCAGTTGGGGCAGGCGAAGGCGGTATTCGAATCGCTCGACGTGGAGTGGGATAAGAACCATCCGTTGCTGCTAGGGGTAGCGAAAGGGGCAGATCGTAAGGCCGGCCTGGAAACGCTGTTCTTTGAGCCGGAAGGCGAGGGCTTTAGCCTGCCGCCAGATTCCCCTGCACTGCACGTGATCCAGCACATCCGAGATGAGTCGCACGATCATGCCATTAGCGGACACCGCAAAAAACGGGCGAAAGTGAAAAATACCAGTACCCTTGAGACGATTGAAGGCGTCGGGCCAAAACGTCGCCAGATGCTGTTGAAGTATATGGGCGGATTGCAAGGATTACTCAACGCCAGTATGGAAGAAATTGCAAAAGTGCCGGGTATTTCGCAAGGGCTGGCAGAAAAGATCTACTACTCGTTGAAACATTGAGGGCTCTGTAGCAACATAGAGCTAAATTTTACTGACAACAGACAGTTACCGTCATCATGCGATTTAATATCCCTACGTTGCTTACTCTCTTTCGCGTTGTGCTCATTCCGTTCTTCGTCCTGGCATTTTACCTGCCGGTCGTCTGGGCGCCTTTTGCCTGTGCGCTTATTTTCCTGATTGCCGCCGTGACGGACTGGTTTGACGGTTATCTGGCGCGTCGCTGGAACCAGAGTACCCGCTTTGGCGCGTTCCTCGATCCGGTTGCGGATAAGGTGATGGTGGCAATCGCGATGGTGCTGGTGGCGGAACATTATCATACCTGGTGGGTGACGCTGCCTGCCGCGACCATGATTGGCCGTGAGATTATTATCTCTGCCCTGCGGGAGTGGATGGCGGAGCTGGGTAAACGCAGCAGCGTGGCGGTGTCCTGGATCGGTAAAGTTAAAACCACTGCGCAGATGGCGGCGCTGGTGTGGATGCTGTGGCGTCCGAATGCCTGGGTAGAGTGGGCCGGCATTGGTCTGCTGTGGGTTGCGGCGGTGCTGACATTGTGGTCAATGCTGCAATATTTGAACGCTGCTCGCGGTGATTTGCTTGAACAGTGATCGTTTCGGCTTAATTTTCAGCAAACGATCCTGAGATGCAAAAAATAACGTTGACTCATAACGTCATATCAGTAGAATGCAACGCATCGAACGGCGGCACAGTAAGCCGGACGATAATGAAATCAAGTGCTTAGCAAGTCGTTAAATAGTTACTTGATAACATGCGGGAATAGCTCAGTTGGTAGAGCACGACCTTGCCAAGGTCGGGGTCGCGAGTTCGAGTCTCGTTTCCCGCTCCAGATTAATGCATCGGCAGTTTGCGGGTGCAGGTCGAAAGACAAAAGATTTAAGGCGCGTTAGCAAAGCGGTTATGTAGCGGATTGCAAATCCGTCTAGTCCGGTTCGACTCCGGAACGCGCCTCCACTTTCTTCCCTGGCCGGATGGTGGAATCGGTAGACACAAGGGATTTAAAATCCCTCGGCGTTCGCGCTGTGTGGGTTCAAGTCCCACTCCGGCTACCATGGGAAAAGTAGAAAAAATCAATGATAAGCAGTGTCGTGTAAACCACCGAAAGGTGGTTTTTTATTGCCTAATTTTCGCCATTCGCCATTCTTTCGCCATTCAGCTTCACCACAAAAAGAGGGCATTACTGCCCTCCGACGACCGGAACTATAGGAATTTTTCTATCATAACGTGCTGTCTGTGACGCGTTTTTATGACCAGCGATTCCCTGTTTTTCGTTAAGCGTTCCTTCCAGATCCGATATCCCTTTAGATTTGCTGCTACGAAGTTAGGTTATGGTAATAACCAGGCTGAGTTAGTCTATGGCGTCGTTGATCTCTCTTTATCGGCATATGGTGCGGGCAGAAAAGTTTTGGGTCCCAGAGAGAAGTCCTGGAGTTTATTCCACAATATCCAATCCGGTTATATCAGAGGCTGGCAAGAGGCATCTAACACCGCAATGGCGCTGGATTTGACCAGTGGAAGCATTACGGGGTGGCAGATGTACCAGATAGCAAAAGAGAATTGATTATGTCTCAAGAGTTAGAATTTTCGCTTCATCCACCTGTTTGGCCTGCCGTGGCCTATTTTATTGTATCTATTGCAATTTTTCTCTTGCTTTATCTCGGCAAACTAAAAGTTAACAGGCTGCATAAATACCCGCTATTTATCGCGTATAGGGTGTTTGTAATCGCTATTGCAGCCGTTCAGATAAACATCTTTGCCAATGGCTACGAGTTTGTCAGCAGCTTTTTGCATATAGATTTTGACCCCTATCGCTATGACTCGGTATATTGGGGCTCATTGTTTTTCTCCATAATTTACTTGCTGGCATTGCCCCGTAACAAGTTTTAGCATAATGAATTTTTTCATTTAAGGGACGCTATGTCTTTACCGCCATTGTATGCACTGCGTGCGTTTGAAGTTGCTGCGCGGTTGAACTCCTTCAGTAAAGCCGCTGAAACGCTCAATATTACGCCGGGCGCGGTCAGCAGACATGTCCGTACCCTTGAACTGTGGTTCGACTGCGAGCTTTTCAAAAGGCTAGGTCCTCGCGTGGAGGTCACTGAAGCCGGGCGAGTGCTTGCCGGACAGCTTAACGAAAGCTTCACGAGCATTGAATGGGCCTGCCGGGCATTTCGCAGTGAAAACCATCTGCTGCGGTTAAAAACACCCAGCACCCTGACCATGAGATGGCTTCTCGACGTGCTGCGATCTTTTCGCAACAACCATCCAAAACCGCAGGTGGAGATTGCCAGCGTCTGGATGGACATTGACACCGTTGATTTCAATCTTGAGCCATACGACTGCGCCATCCTTCTCGGTAATGGCCGTTTTGGTGAGACAACGGAAAGCCAGCTGCTTTTTCATGAATGGCTTATCCCGGTTTGCACCCCATCGCTTATCGAACCGGCCCGGCAGCAGCTTTCGCAATGCGATTTGATCCATCCTTCACCGGACAGACGTGACTGGCGGCGCTGGCTGCGAAGAACAGGATTGTTTCCGGGGCTCGATATGAGCAGCGGCATGGTGTTTGATACCCTTGAACAGGGAAGTATCGCCGCGATGAACGGGCACGGCATCGCTATCGCCGACCTGCATCTCACGCTTGATGCCCTGAAAAGCGGCCTGCTGGGCCTGCCGTTCAGGGAAGCTATCGCGACGGGAGATGGTTACTACCTCGTCTGGCCAAAAAATTCGCTCAAAAGAGAGAGCATCCAGCACCTTCTGGGCTGGCTGCAAAACCATACCCCGGTCGTTCCGGCTCTGGATATCGATTACCTGGAATACGATGAAAGCCGGGTTTATTAATACCGTTATGAGTAAGAGATGTTTGCCATCTTTTTATAGCGTTCTGGCAAAGCGCTGTTCAGGCTGAGTACCTTATCCAGAATATAAAATGCTGGCGTGTTTTTCTGCTGCTCAGCGTCAATAATTGCACCGCGTAATATCGTGGCGGCAGACGAAATCCTGTGAAAATATTCTTCAGTCTCAGGCGTCTGTAATTCACCCGACGTGGCGTAGCGCACGTGCGGCCAGCCGGAGAAGTCGAGCAGCGGAAGGGGCTTTCCTGCTTCAGGATGACAGGCTGAAATCAGCGCAGCCGCTTGCTTAGGGTCGCGATGGGCAACGGACAGCATGTATACGCGCTGCGAAAACGGTGACAGAGCCTCTGAGTGATGTTTCTTAGCCATAAGCATGGCCATAAAATCCTGTAAATCATCGGCTGAATTGGTGTCAGGTGGTAATACAGTTTTCATTAACTGATATAACGCATCAAGTGTCATATTTGCCCCGGATCCTCTTATCATTATTATTCAGTTTGCGGCTGAACGTTTTATCGACCCGCGCAAAGGCGGGTCGTAAAGATGATATTTGAATGCGGTCGCATCAGAAAAACGATTAATAATGGCAATCACTGTGAGTTTTTCTCACTATAGCCTCCAGGCTTCACACGCCGCCCAGGTACGCCTTCCTCACCTCCGGATCCTTTAGCAACGCCTCGCCGCTGCCGCTTAACCGAATCTGCCCGTTAACCATCACATAGCCGCGGTCGGACAACTTCAGCGCGTGGTGGGCATTCTGCTCGACCAGAAAAATCGTCATTCCGTTACGGGCCAGTTCGCGCAGCGTCTGGAAGATCTGTTTAACCACGATGGGTGCGAGGCCGAGGCTGGGTTCATCCAGCAGCAGAAGTTTAGGACGGCTCATCAGCGCCCGGGCAATAGCCAGCATCTGCTGTTCACCGCCGGAGAGCGTCATCGCCCGCTGGTTACGCCGCTCCTTGAGGCGAGGGAAGAGGTCGAACATGCTTTGCATATCTTCAGCTGCATGCTGATTGCCGACGGGGATTGTCCCCATCAGCAGGTTCTCTTCTACAGACATATCCGGGAAAATGCGTCGTCCCTCAGGTGCCTGCGCGATGCCGCCGGTGGCAACATAGTGGGACGATTTGTGGCTGATATCCTCGCCGCAGAAGAGGATCTCCCCGTT
>OKDQ01000338.1_pt1 | contig 7522 bp, 8 predicted proteins | sample 1615051 | NCBI WGS metagenome assembly OKDQ01 (sample SAMN04436990, study PRJEB24849) | human gut metagenome | biome: human gut; feature: NICU; material: stool | host: Homo sapiens | place: USA: Saint Louis, MO | collected 2013-03-17
TTTTACTTCAAACGGACTGATGTGGAACGGTAAATCAAAAATTTTAATACGGGTAGCTGGCAGCAGCTTTTCAGCGGCGAATCGAGGTAACGTCATCAGCAGATCGCTTTCTGCAATAACAAACGGGGCGCTGAGCATAGACGGGGTTTTGATCGCAATGTGTCGGGTATAACCCATGCGTTCCAGCTGCAAATCCAGCACGCCCTGCTTCTCATTCCACGGCGTAACCACAAGATGCCGGGCGGCAAGATAATCCTCCAGCGTGAGCGCGCTCCGGCTCGCATTGCTAATCACCACATATTCATCTTCGAACCAGCTGATCTCTTCCAGCTCCGGGTACCGGCGATCCTCAATGGTGCTGAATCCCAGGGCCAGATCCACCTCTCCTGCCAGTAATTCCGTCAACGCCGTGCTGTGCGGCAAATATCGTAATTCCAGACGCAAACCAGGCGCCGCATGTTGAAGCGTATTCATGAGCGCAGGGAATATGCAGAACGCGGTAAAGTCCGTTATCGCGATCTGCAAACACGCTGTACTGACAGCAGGATCAAATTCCGGCTGCGGCGACAGCTCCTGGTCGAGATATTTCAGGGCCGATGCAATAACTGGCGCAAGCTGGGTGGCATAGACGCTGGGACACATTCGATGTCCTTCCCGGTAGAACAGCGGGTCGTTGAGCGAAACACGCAGCCGTGACAGGGCATGGCTGAGCGCCGAGGTGCTCATCGCCAGCTCATCTGCCGCAAGTCGAACGGAACTGTGGCGATAAATCGCGTCAAAAACCGGCAGAAGGTTTAAATCAAGGCGCCTTAAGGCTGGATGCATAATATTCATCATGTATTGATTTCATTGCACTTAATTCTTCTGACATTAGCCTTTATGCTTATCCCCATCAACTACAAACAAAGATAAAGGGAAAGGAATGAGCATTACGATTCGTCAGGCGCGACCTGAAGATGCAGCGGCAATATACGATATGATTTACGAACTCGCAGTCTATGAAAAAGCGCCAGAAGAAGTGGTCACCACGCCGGACGAAATCCGTAAAACGCTGTTTGGTGCAGACAGTAAAACCGAAGCGCTGGTTGCCGAATATGCAGGCCATGCTGTGGGGTATGCCGTTTTTTTCACCAGCTATTCCACCTGGCTTGGTCGCAACGGCATCTATATGGAAGATTTGTATGTCTCCCCGGAATACCGCAGCAAGGGTGCGGGAAAAGCACTGCTTAAAAATATCGCGCAATGCGCAGTGGAACGTCACTGCGGCCGGCTGGAATGGAGCGTGCTTGACTGGAACCAGTCTGCAATTGATTTTTATCTGAGCATCGGCGCGGTACCGCAGTCCGAATGGGTACGCTATCGTCTTGATGGCGAGGCATTGCGGGCATTTGCTGAGTAGCAATGCCATCGCGTGAAATGCCCCTCTTTCTAAGGGGCATAATGTCAATGAAAGCGTTGCTGAAGCACGATATATCTGAGAAAGAGCTTACCGTCTTTTTTTGTTTTCTCTGAGACGCTCGACGATTCAGCGACCGAGGCTCATTCCGGCTGCGTCAGGCTGTAGACAGGGATCCGCCGGGTTGTCATCGTTAGCGTATCAAATACCTCAGTCTCTGACGTCACAATCCTCGTGCCCGTTTTTCTTAGCCTCTGCACATCGGCCGCGATGCGCTGAATGCCAAACCAGAAAAGCCCGTCGCGCGCCGTTACAGATAGTCCATTTTCGAGTGCCAGTTTGAGTCGTTCCCTGGGCGCTTTCACCTGCTGTGCAATTTGCCGGTAAGGTACTTCACTTCCGCCAGTGCTGTCGCTTCGCTGGATCCGCGTTTTCAGGTGATAGGTAAATTCGTCAGGAACGCCTTCCAGGTCCTGTTTAAGGCTGTAAACGCAGCCAAACCGCTTGCCGTTGAACAGGACATTTTTTTGACTGAGCTGGAACTCATTTCTGATCCCATCAATCAACTGCGGGGCGCGGGTGAGGAGTAACCGGAAGGGAAGCTCAAAGCTGGTCACATACTCCACATTCAGCAGCGCGAGACGCAAACGCTCTTCCGCACCGGATTTTTGCTCGCGACACTCGCGCATCACTTCTGCCCACTGGCGGGTCAGACGTTCTGGCTCGGCGACTTCGGTGAGGAGATATTTTTCAAGGTGATAGTCGACTCTTCCGGTCATATTTTGCATCCCGACAAGGTGGATGCGGTAATTCTAACCAGCGGCGCAGATTTTATAAAGGGCGGAGCGCAACGGCATCCGCCCCCTGTGTTACTGCTGGATACTCGACCGATCCGACATATCGCTGGCAGAGAAAGTTCTGACTGAGGACTGGACCTGTTTTTTTCGCGCATACCGGTCCGGTTGCCCTTCAGGACGCGTTTTGAAGCGACGATGCAGCCACATATATTGCTCGGGTGCCATCATCACCGCACGCTCAATCGCCCTGTTCATCTGCGTAGCCACGGCCACTTTATCGCCTCCCTGCAAGGTATCGCTAATATCGTCCAGGATAATCAGCTCATACCCTGTGCCGTCTGCTTTTCTGCGTGGTACAAACGGGATCACGGCCGGTCTGGCACTTTTCACCAGCATATAGCTCCCGGCAGTTGTCGCGGCGTCCGGGACGGCAAAAAACGGCACAAACACGCTATTCGTTTTTCCATAGTCGTGATCCGGGGCATACCACAGGATCTCATTTTGCTTAAGCGCGCGGATCATGCCCTTCAAATCGTAGCGGTCGAGCATGGTTTTATTGGAACGCAGACGACCGCGCGTCTGTAGCCAGTCGAGCAACGCATTGTTGTTGGGACGATAGACGCCAATACCCGCGTTGAGCATGCCAAAGATGCGTGCGCCTAATTCCAGCGTGAGAAAATGCATGCCAATGAGCACCACGCCCCTTCCTTGCGCCCGTGCCTGTTCCATATGTTCGTAGCCGGTCACGCTGAAGTGTTTGCGCACGCGCCAGTCAGGCCAGAACCACGCGATGCCCGTTTCGATGACGCCCATTCCAACCGATTCAAAATTACGCTCAAGCAAACGCTCGCGCTCACCCTCTTTCATCTCCGGAAAGCAAAGCTCAAGATTTCGTCTGGCGATTTCCACGCGGCGTGGAAGCAGACGCATGGCCAGACGCCCGAGTCCGTGCCCTGCTTTTAACAGAAGCGAATATGGGAGCTGGACCGTACACCAGAGTGCGGCGATGCCTGCCCAACTGAGCCAGTAACGAGGATGAATATAGGCGAGTGAAAACCGAGGTAATTTTGTCATGAAAAAATTATCCTTTTATTATCTGTACTTAATCTGGTGCAGTTGTAGTGCTTACCTGCTGATTTAACGAATATTGTTCGGAGGAGTGAATTGTAGCGGAAACGTTGTGCTGTTTATTATCGATTTTTGCGAAAGGAATGAAAGGCGGGGATCGCCGGGTGATACTGCACCACCCGGCAGGCGAGTTACATCGAATAGCCGGGCTTCTTAATCAGTTCATCCAGTTTAGGTCCAATCTCGGTATCCCAGACCTGCGCCTTCCAGTCAGCTTCCTGGACTTCGTGAAGCGCCACGGAGATTGAGCGATCTTTGCTGTTCAGATGACGGACTATCGTTTCGGCGATATCCGCCGCCAGGGCCGTTTTTTGTTCGTCAGTCAGATCGCGTGGAAAACATTTGATATCAACGTGAGGCATGGGCAGGGCTCCTTTTATAGGTTAGCGTTCCACGTTATCAGATTATGTCGTTAGCTTTTAGCACCTTGTGCAGTTCTGGCAACGCGCAGACGGCATCCGCGATGGCGGTGATATTAGGTGCGTTGGTGGTAAACCACTCATGACCTGGACCCCAGGTACGCACGACGGCAATATAGACGTCAAGCAGCGTAAGCTGTTGGCCAAAGGCATAAGGCGAGGCGCTGAGCTGGCTGTCAAACCACAGATAGAGGGATTTCCGGTACTCAATACAGTTTTTCTTCAGCTGTTCCGGGGCATCAGGCACCCAGCGTTCCGGGTAATCTGCATACGTAAAGGTGGGATAGACGTTCGCCACAAACCAGATGAGCAGGCGCTGAAACTGCTGGCGCTCGGCCTGCCCAACGGGCGGCGCGAGGTCGGGTCGTCTGTCGAGCACCATCAGGGCGATCGCCGCGGTTTCCGTCACGATCGCCCCGTTTTCCAGCTCCAGCGTCGGCACCTGGCACAGCGGGTTCAGTTTCAACAGCAATTCGCGCTGCGGGCCGGGCTGGTCAAACCCATCCACGTTGACGAACTGATACGGGATGTCTGCCAGAGTCAGCATCACTTCACTGATTGCCGATCCCCAGCCGGGTACGCCATAGAGTTTGATCATGTTGCCTCCTCAGGGATGAAAACCCTAAGTGTATACCCGTCATACTTCAAGTTGCAGGTGCGTTGGCTGCATTCACTCACCCCAGTCACGTACTTATGTACGCTCCCGGGGATTCGTTCCCTTGCCGCCTTCCTGCAACTCGAATTATTTAGGGTATAGAGCACCATTAGTAGGTTATCCCGGGCGGATTAACGTCTGAAGACGTCACCGCTTCGCCCGCATCCCCCCACCGCGCCAGCACCTTTTGATAATCCCCGCGCTTAATCGCACCGTCCAGCGCAGCCTGCAACGCATCCACCAGCCCATTGCCTTTTTTGGTTGTGGTGGCGACATAGGCTTTCTTCGGGCCTAATCCCACGACGCGGGTTTTGCCGGTTAACGCGGCTTTGTAGGCCGAAACGGACTGCGGTCCAAAGAAGACATCCGCCCTGCCGGACTGAATATAGAGATTGCCTGAGGCGTCGTCGGTCAGATAAACCGGCAACGCAGGCTCGCGTCCGGCCTTTTTATTCCCTTCGTTCCAGCCCAGCAGAATACGTTCCTGATTGGTGCCTGACCCGACAATCACCTTTTTACCGGCCAGATCTTTCGCACTGGTGATCGACTGTACGTTGCTGGTGGATTTCACCGAGAAGGCCAGGGAATCGACGCGATAGGTTGCAAAATCGAACTTCTCCTTACGTTGCTCGGTGACGGCGATATTCACCAACGCCACGTCATAGCGCCCGGAAGTGATCCCCAGCGGCCAGTCTTCCCACGCCGTTGGCACCAGCTTCAGCTTCAGCCCCAGACTGCCCGCCAGCAACCGGGCGATATCCGGGTCGCTGCCAATACGGGTGCGGTTATCACTGGCCAGCAGCGCCAGCGGCGGAGAATTCAGGGCTGAAATTGCCACCGTGAGGGTACCCGGCTCAACAAATTTATAGTTCGCCGGGATTTTCCCCACTGCCTGTTGATCAACCGTCACCGGCAGCGGCTGTTCGTTGGCCTTTAAATCAATGCTGGCGTGACTCGCCGTCGTGAAGACCAGCCCCGCCAGGAGTCCATATTTCATCTGCGCTCCTTACAGCACTTTTGAGAGGAACTGGCGCGTTCGCGGATGCGACGGTCGGTTTAACACGTCGTCGCTGCTGCCCTGCTCCACAATTTTACCGTCGACCATAAATACCACCTGGTCCGCCACTTCCCGGGCAAAGCCGATCTCATGGGTGACCACCACCAGCGTAGTGCCGGAGCGGGCGAGCTTTTTAATCACGTCCAGCACTTCGCCAACCAGTTCCGGATCCAGCGCCGAGGTTGGTTCATCAAACAGCATCACGCGCGGGCGCAGCGCCAGCGCGCGGGCAATGGCAATGCGCTGCTGTTGGCCGCCGGAGAGGTGACGCGACCAGGCATCGGCTTTATCGCGCAGACCTACCACATCCAGAAGGCTGTAGGCGTTTTCAACAGCCTCTTTTTTACTGAACTTTTTATGCGCGATGGGTGCTTCAATCAGGTTTTCCAGCACCGTGAGATGCGGAAAAAGATTGAAGTTCTGAAACACGTACCCAACGTTGACGCGCTGTTTGAGGATCTCTTTCTCTTTGAGCTCGTAGAGTTTGTCACCATGACGTCGATAGCCGATGTAATTCGAGTCAATCTGGATAAAGCCTTCGTCTACGCGCTCCAGATGGTTAATAGTGCGCAGCAGCGTCGATTTTCCCGATCCAGAGGGTCCGAGGATCACCGTCACGGAGCCCGGTGGGATCTCAAGCGTGACGTTATCGAGCGCTTTATGTCGGCCAAAAAACTTACTGACGCCGGTTATGGAAATGTGTCCTTCAGGAGAGGCTTGCATGAACGGGCTCCTGTGCTGACGAAGTGGTGACGGAACGCGCGCGGCTGGTCGCCCGGCTCTGGTTTACGGCGGAGCGGCGCTCGCTGCGGGCGAGTCCACGCTCAATAACATGCTGGATGGCAGACAGTACGGTGGTGATCACCAGATACCAGACGGCCCCCACCATCAACAGCGGGATCACCTCCTGGGTGCGGTTGTAGATCATCTGGATCGTGTAGAACAGTTCCGGCATCGCCAGCACGTAAACCATCGCCGTCCCTTTGGCGAGGCTGATGATTTCGTTAAATCCGGACGGCAGGATGGTGCGCAGCGCCTGGGGGAGAATTATGCGCACGGTGCGACGCCACGCCGGCAGACCCAGCGCAGCGGCCGCCTCATACTGACCGTGGTCGACCCCAAGGAAGCCCCCGCGAATGATCTCCGCAGTATAGGCGCTCTGCACCAGCGTCAGCCCCACGATGGCGGTAGAAAACTGCCCGAGAACGTTGATGGTTTCAAAGCTGCCCCAGGTAATGCCGGTAAAAGGCACGCCGAGAGAGAGCGTGTCGTAGAGATAGGAGAAGTTATAGAGGATAATCAGTACCACGATCAGCGGCAGCGATCGGAACAGCCAGATGTAACCCCACGCCAGGCTGCTCAACAGCCATGATGACGAGAGCCGCGCCAGAGCCAGCATGCCGCCAATCACCACGCTCAGTACGGTGCTTATCAACGTCAGCAGCAGCGTCTGTCCGACGCCTTCGAGGATCACCGGGTCAAAGAACCAGCGGGCAAATACCGCCCATTCCCAGCGCGGATTAAAGGCCACGGACTGGATCACGACCGCCAGCACAAACAGCGCCACCACGGCGCCAGCAGCGCGCAGCGGATAACGTGCCGGGACCACTTTTATGGTTTCAACGTTGCTCATCGTCGCTCCTTATGCGGTTTTGCTGAGCGCTTCGCGGATCAGCGTCTTGGTGAAACGCAGCCGACCGTCGAACGGCGGCTGGCTATACTCTTCCGGGTCGCGGTTGAGATCGAACTGCGGCTGATACCCCTGACTGAGATAGAGCCGCACCGCCTCCGGCTGACGAAACCCCGTAGTCAGGTAGATGTGGCTGTAGCCCGCCAGCACCGCCCGGCGCTCCAGCTCCCGTACCACGCGCGCGGCCAGTCCCTGCTGGCGCAGCGTTTTATTCGTCCAGATACGTTTGATCTCTGCGGTATGTTCGTCGAAGGGCTTGTACGCCCCGGTGGCGATGATCTCGCCATCGCGCTCCAGGACGATAAACAGCCCCTGCGGCGCCAGGTACCACTCTGTCAGCTCGACTTCCGCATCCTTTGAAAAGTAGTCGCCGTAACGAG